>VTLG01008967.1_pt1 | contig 16544 bp, 18 predicted proteins | sample 4694571 | NCBI WGS metagenome assembly VTLG01 (sample SAMN12604809, study PRJNA352737) | marine metagenome | biome: ENVO:00000447; feature: ENVO:00000209|ENVO:00000569|ENVO:01000036; material: ENVO:00002151; isolation source: viral sequences binned using virsorter ...
TTGTTGATAGTTGGAATGATGTAACACTTGAAAAGTGGCAGCAACTTGTTTTAGGTAAAAGGAAGTCAAAGACACAAGAAGCTAAAGAAACTATTAAGGCGTTATCAGATTTGCCTGTTAAGTTAATTGAAGAAATGGCTTTGTCAGATGTAGCTACGATATTTGAAAGATTATCGAAACTACAAATAGAAGGGAAGTTAAAAAAGGTCTTTGAAATAGACGAAGTTGAATACGGATTTTTACCTAATCTTGATGAAATTACTCTTGGTGAATGGGCGGACATTGAGCATAATATAAAAGACGGACTTGAAAAGAATATACATAAAATAATGTCGGTATTATTTAGACCGATAACAAGTAAGGAAGGTAAGCTGTATTCTGTTGAAGCGTATAAAGATGGAAAGCAAAGAGCAGAGAAGTTTAGAAAGAAAATGAGTGCAACACAAGTTCAGCAAAGTTTGGTTTTTTTTTGGCGTTTCGGAAAAGAACTATTGAAGATTTTGCCGTCCTGTTTGATGGAAGTGATGAAGAAGATACAGGCGGAAATGAATTTACCAAAAAGTGGGGGTACTTCGGATTAATGTATAGATTGACAGGTGGCGACTTTTCAAAACTTGAAGCAATAACAGAACGACCTTTATTAGAAGCCCTAACTTGGTTATGTTATGAATTAGATTTAAACGAAACACAAAAAGTAAAAAGAAATGGCGATAGATAGCATACGGTTCAAAACTTACAACAATGTAATAGACACAATCAAATGTGTAGGTGAAGGGCATTTACAAATAAAGGCAGTAACCACAGGGGATATTTGGGATATAGACCTAAATAAGAATACGCTTTTTCCTTTGCTTCACATAAATATAATAAATGTAAATGCAAGTAAAGGACAATTACAGCACAACTTTCAATTAGTTGTAGCCGACATAGTAGAACCAAACGAAGCAGAAAACGAACAGGAAGTATTAAGTGACACCCTATCTATTATGCTAGACATAGTTTCAATATTCAGAAATGGCGAAACACTATATCACTATAATACAGCAAATGATGCAGAACAAGCTAGATATTGGACAGCAGACGATTTTACTTTAGAACCGTTTACTGAAAGATTTGACAATACATTAGCAGGTTGGACTTTGAACTTACCAATCGTTATAGAGTTTCCTTACGACACTTGTAATATACCAACTTCAGCAGATATATGTGTAAAATAAAAATAGGCAGATTTATAATAACATTAATACCACCAAAAATAACATACAAAATTAAATAAAATAATTATGGCAGATTTATCAGTAACATTAACAGAATCAGTAACCTTAAACGGAAGCGTAAGAGGAACAACAAACGAATTAACAGTAACAGGCATTACAGATACATTTGAAAGAATAGTAACTTGTATAGAAGGGAATGTAACAACAATAGCAACATTTGGAACTCAACCTTATAGCGCAGCAGGAGCTATTGATGTAGATAGGTGTAAATATATTAGGGTAACTAATTTAGATACAGAAGGTTGGATAGAATTAGCAATAGTAGGAACTTCAGACAATTACCAAGTATTATTAACTCCGCAGACTTCTCACATATTATCTCAATCAGAAACAATTTTATTAGGAGAGGAAGATACAAGTCCTTCATTTGGTACTATGGAAAATCTGGCTTCAATACAAGTAAAACCTGTTGGTTCAAGTTTTAATCCACAAGTAGAAATATTTACTGCTTCTGTGGCGTAATGGCTAAATTACAAAAGAATAATACAGAAAAGTATTTAAGACACTTTGCTGAAAGTGTAATAAAAAGAGGTAGGCAAATCTTAAAGGCAAAGAAGAAGGATGTATCAGGCAAACTTCTTGATAGTTTAAAGTACCGACTTGAAGCTACTAGCAAAGGATATAACCTAGTCTTTAAGGGGGCTGACTATGCTACCTTTGTAGATAAAGGAGTTTCAGGAACAAAGACTACACGGACTTTTCATAACATATTCGGTAAAAGAGAAAGAAGCCCTTTTAAGTACACTAACAAACAGCCACCTGCAAGTGTATTAGATAAATGGATAGTAAGGAAAGGAATAGCCCCAAGAACTGAAACAGGACAATTTATGGGCAGGAAGTCTTTACAGTTCTTAATAGCAAGAAGTATAAAATCAAAAGGACTTGCAGCAACTTCTTTCTTTTCAAAACCTATGAGTATAGAGTTAGCGAACTTTGATAACGACCTATTAAAAGCTTTTAAGACAGATATAATAACACATTTTGAAACACTAGAACTAAAATGAATTTAATACAACGACCACTTTATAGAATGGTAGCTACTGACGAAGAAATTATCTTTGCAGCACAAGACATAACGATTGTAGCAACTAAAATAAGGGTAAAATATATAGCAGAAGTTTATGTAAGCGACCATTCGGGCAATCCTTTTTCACAAGGTAGAATAGCAACTTTAAAAACGATACCTAACGATACAGGAACAGGTATATTCGATTTCTCTAGGGTTTTAGAAGCGTATGTAGGTCCTGACTACTTAGGTGGTAAAACATATTCATCAGGTACTCCACCTACTCAACACTATACACAATCTAACGGAATAGATTACTCCGATACACAACCACATACAATACACGAAATAGATAAACATTCATTAAATAGAAATGCTTGTAGAATATTCGGAATAAAATTTTACATAGAATATGCAGAAGCAATAGGTGAACCATTACAAAATACATCAAATTCACCTTTACTTTCAGATACGTTCTATATTCACAACGCTGTTAGACAAGAAGATGATGTTTTAGCCATAGACGGTCGTAATGGGTTTTTTGGATATAACTATGCCTATAACGATTATGTTCTTAATGAAGCAGGTTATAGCGGAGATACAGTTGGTAAGTTTTTAACTAACGCACCGACAACTCAATACATAGGTGACAACGATTTTCACACTATTGCTTATTTTAATCAAAGTGATGAAGCAGAAACACTAGCACAAGGTTCAGGTTCAATGTTTGGATTAGAAATAGGCGGTGGAACAGCAACTAAGCGACTTGTTAAACAAATTTTGATAACATTTTACTATAATGGGGTTCAAACAGGTGCTACAATAGATTACACCAACGCTGCATCAAACGGAAGCGTCCATTGGCAGACAGGTTCACCAAAAGCAATAATACAATATACAGGAGTAGGAACAGGAAACATTAATAATTGTACAAATAATGGAGTACCTGCACTTTGGGATTACTACACAGTTGAAGCAAAGAATGATGACGTATCTATTCAAAGAATTTCGTTACTTTATTATTTCTACAGACAAGAAGTCTGTAAGGGCTTTGAGAAGTTTCGTCTGACTTGGTTGAACAGACTAGGAGTTTGGGATTACTTTAACTTCACGAAAAAGAATGTCCGCAAAGTCAATTCAAAAAGATCTACCTACCAACAAATAAAAGGAAGTTGGAATGAATCTAGATATATAAAACACGGTTATAAGGGGGGTAAAAAGGTATTCTCTACAAACTCAAAACAAGTAGTTACTTTACAAACCGACTTTATAACAGAAGAAGCGGCAGAATGGTTAGAAGAATTATTTACAAGCCCTGAAGTATTTGTATTACAAGAACGAAGCGAAACACAAACTGAATCAGGGGCAGGTGGGGGTTGTGGTGGGTTATATCCGTATAGAAGAAATATTATAAATAAATATGTGCAGCCCTGTAATATTACGACTTCAAGCTATACAAGAAAGACTACTGCAAACGACAAACTAAAACAATATACATTAGAGATAGAAATGTCGCATAATAAACGAATACAAAAAGCATAAAGCGTAAAGATTAAAGATTAAATAAAATGTCAGTACAACTTATTCTATATCCGCAAAATTATCAAGGTGTTTACGATTCCACAGTAACACCTGTTATATCTGAATATGTAGCAAACCCTAATTTTAATGTAGGATTTACTTCAACTTATGGTACAGGTCATCCCCAACCATCAAATGCAGTAATACAAGGTCCTGCTATCATAGGTATTTCTTCTTCACATTTGCCTAATAGTTCTTGGAAAGCATTTTACTCTATTTACGCTAACACAGCTGCTTTCTCACCTGTTTATACTCCACCAACGATAACAACAGGATTAAATTTAACATCAGGGGGTGGTTTTGGCACTTCTACTTCTGGGGTTTATCAAAAAATTTCTAATCTAGTTGTTGGAATAATCTATAAACTTGAAGTAACAATAACAACAGGCACGACAGGGGGGCAATTATATTTAGGAAATCAATTTGAACCTAGTAATCAATGGACGGTACTTGGTACTGTTTATCATAATTTAGGTGGAATAAGTATGCCTTTTCCTGGGAACACAACAGCAGGAACATTATCATTCTTCGTTATGCCACAGTTTACAGAAGAAGTTTTAGTATTAGATTATAGAGATACTACGGATGATGAAATTATTATTTCTAATGTATCACTAAAACCCTTAAACCCAAACGATCCCTTAATACCTGTGGTCTATTCTGATTTATCAGACGGACAAGTTATATGTGACCTTTACGAAGACGAAGCAATACCTTTAAGTTTAAGCATTGATGACTTTAAGAATGTAGCAGAAAAGGTACAGTCTTATTCAAAGGACTTTCACCTACCAAACACAAAACGAAACAACAAAATATTTAGTCATATCTTTGAAGTAACAAGAACAACAGACGCTTTTAGTTTTAATCCTTATGCAAAGACAAGAGCAGTTTTAAAAGAAGATAGTTACACACTCTTTGAGGGCTTTTTAAAACTAATAGATATTAAAGACAAAGAAAGTGAAATAAGTTATAATGTTAATTTATTTTCTGAACCTGTAACTTTAAAAGAAGTATTAGAGAGTAAGACCTTTGCCGATATAGACTTCACAGAACTTCAACACGATTATACACTTACAAACATTAAAAATAGTTGGGTAGATACAACAGGACTAACTTTAGCAAGTGCTTTAGCAACAGGTTCATTTGCACTAGAAGCAGGGTTAGTAAATACAAAAACAAATGTATTAAAATATCCTTTTGTAAATTGGAGAGGTGATTGGGCTATTTCTGGTGGAAATATACAACTTGCAGATTTAGAACAAGTCTTTAGACCTTGGATTCAAATCAAGTATTTAATTCAAAGAATAATGCGAGAAGCAGGGTTTGAATTTATTTCTGAATTTTTTGATACTGCTGACTTTGAAAAGTTATTTATGGACTTTAATTGGGGGCAGGGTTTGGGAAGCTCTGAAGTAATGGAAAGTTTTTTTTCAAGAAACGACAATCAGGTTATAACAGAACCAATAATTTATGCAGGAACATCTTTTACTGAAATGGAAATGGGTAGTATGGTTACTGAAAACCCAACAGGTATTGCAGCAACTTATCTTTCAGGAAACACAATAACTGCAATTCACAATAACACAACGCTTACAATGTCTTATCAAAGTCTAATATATAATAGCATAGCGGTTGTTTCTTATTTCTATCAAGCAGAATGGCAACATTATCACGTCCTTGCAGGTCCTTGGGGTGTGGCAGGAACAATAACCTCAATAGACAATACAGGTTCAGTACTACTACCTGCTGCAGCTGCAACTTTCGCTGTGAAAGACTATTGGAGTGGCAGCTTTTCTATAACAATGGACGCAGGCGATACGTTAAGACCTGTTTTTAAAGCGAGTACAGCAGGGAAAGTTTTTCAAGGAAATAACTCCTTTGTTAGTTTTGGGGGTTCAGTTGGTACTCGTTGGGTACACGATAGTATGTTTCACGTTGGATTCACTTCTATTCAACTTGCTGCTTCAGGTCTTTTACACGCTATAAGAGGTGAAATTAACCAATGGGAATTTCTTAAAGGTATTTTTACTATGTTTAACTTGGTCGTACTAAAAGAAGAAGATATATTAAGAATAGAACCTTACGACACTATATTTCGTGATTTTGATAATGCAACGCAACGAAATTGGACAGACAAAGTAGATATTTCCGAAATAATCTTAAAGCCATTAGAGTTAGTTAGAAAAATTAGATTCACTTATGAAGATGACGAAGAAGACTATTCTTTAAATGTCTATAAGAAAGCAACAAGTGGTTATCTTTACGGAACTAAAAACCTTGACGGTTCAACTGCAACAGCAAGTCAAGTATCTATCTTAACAGGAGAAGAAGAAATAATTGCTACACCTTTTGCACCTACTTTAATACGACTTGCAACTGACTTATTTGACGCTGAATTAACTATACCACATATTTATTCAGGAAACGAAGACGGAACAGAATTTGAAGATTTTGAAAATGCACCTAGAATACTTTATAATTTAGGAGTTAAATCTTTAATTGACGATTATGTAGTACCCCCTCAAAATGGTGTAGGTGGAAGTAACGAAAATACATTTTTACAGTTTTCTCACCTAACAGAAATCCCTATAACTTCTTCAACAATAGATTATAATTTTGGAGAATGTCAATTATTGCCACCGATAGTCGGCTCACCACCAGACAATCTTTACCAAGTTTATTACTCACCTTATTATGACGAACTATACAATTCTGATACAAGAGTAATGACTATGAAAGTAAATCTAACTCCTGCTGATATTATGAGTTTTAGATTTTACGATACAGTTGTTATTAAGAATAGAGAATATAGAGTAAACAAAATAGAATATAAACCAAATACTTTAGCAAAAGTAGAATTTATCTTAATACCATAAATGAACTATAAAAAAGGACATACAATAAAACCAAAAGAAACTCTATTAAATGGGGTAGTCGTTTTTACTGATGGTACAAGTGATGTAAGTCCGAATCAAATAAGTTGTGAAGCATACGGCTATAAATGGGATAGGAAAAGTAACACTTGTTACGGCTTCAAATCAAACTTTAAAATAGGAAAATTATTTCAAAATACGACTAACACAAAAATAGGTTCTGGGAATGTAACCAATAAAGCAACTGAAAATACTTTTATTAATGGAACTAAAAATACAACAAAAGGTAACAATAGAAACCTTTTAATATGTGGAGAAAGCCACGAAGTCAGTAATGGTATAAGCAACGCTTCAGTCTTTGGAACTAAAGGGAAAGCATTAAGGCAGAGTGAAGTAATAATTGGTGGTGGTGGTGAAGCGTTAGGTAGAAACCAAAGCTCAATAGTACAATTAGCAGGTGTTACAACAAACGCTACTGCTACTAAATTAACGGCACAAGGTGATGGTAGTTCATATATGGCAGTACAAAATAATTCCATATTTGCTTTTGAAGTAAAACTTATAGTATTATGTTCAGGTGGAGTAGATGGAACAGCAGGTGATTATGCTTATTTAGAGCTAAAGGGTGCAGTACAAGTAGATGATGGGTATAATTTAGTATTTTCTCAAAGTTCTACAACAATAGCTAGTGTAGGTTCAACAGGAACAGCAGAACTGATAGGGGTAGTTGATCCTTATATAACAGTAGAGGTAACAGGTGCAGCAAACAGGAATTTAGAGTGGTTTGCAAGTGTTCAAATAACAGAAAAGAAATTAAATACAGTAACATTTTAAAATTATGGCAGAAGAATTAGATTTTAGTATAAAGTCCAACATAAATGACGCTGCAAAAGATGCAGAAAAGTTAGGTGACAATTTAGGAAAAGCAAAAGACCAGACAAAAGGTTTAGCAAAAGAAACTGAAGAAGTAGGGAAAAGTGCAAAAAAATCAGTAAGTGGGGTTAAAAAGTTAGCTGTTGGATTTAAGACTTTAGCAACAGCAACAGGATTTATTTTCCTAGTAACTAAAGCGTTTGAAATATTTAAAGAAGTATTAGGTAAAAACCAAAAAGTAGTTGATACTCTTAATACTGCTATGGAAGTTTTATCTATTGCCTTTAACGACTTGTTTAGTTTTATAAGTAATAATATAGGAAATATAGTAGGTTGGTTTAAAGATATTTTTGAAAACCCTCAACAAAGTATTAAAGATTTCGGTACAGCTATTAAGGAAAACCTTATAGAAAGGTTTGAAAGTTTAATGGAAACTTTTGGGCATTTAGGAAAAGCGTTAGGACACTTATTCAAAGGCGAATTTCAAGAAGCATTTGATAGCGCAAAAGATGCAGGTAAAGAAATGGTAGATGTCTATACAGGTGTTGATAATAGTGTAGATAAAATAACTGAAACTGTAAAAGATGCAACAACAGCTATTGTAGAGTATGGTAAAAAAACTTTAGATACTGCAAAATCAGTAATTGAATTAAACAAAGCGTCAGAATTAGCAGCAGTACAAGTACAGGGATTAATAGAAGATTACGATAGACAAGCCGAGAAACTTCGTCAAGTCAGAGATGACGAAACCAAGACCTTTGCAGAAAGAATAGAAGCCAATAAGAAGTTAGGAGAAGTCCTAACAGAACAAGGCGAAGAAATGCAGAAGTTAGTAGATATTCAAGTAAATGCAGCCCAAGTAGAATATGATAAAAACAAAAGTCAAGAAAATCTTATTGTCTTAACTGAAGCACTAAACGAAAAGAAAGCAGTAGAAGCACAAATAACAGGATTTCAATCAGAGCAGCTTACAAATCAAGTAGCGTTAGAAAAAGAACTAGGCGAAGCAAAGAGTGAAATTCTTTTATCAGGTCTTGCAGATATGGATTTAGAATTAGCAGAACTTGAAAGGGCTTATGAACTAAAATTAGAAATGGCAAGAAAGGCAGGAGAAGATACAACCGCTATTACTGAACAGTACGAAAAAGAAAAATCTGATATAGTAAAGAGTTACCAAAAAGACATTGTTAAGTGGTCTGAAATGTCAAGCGAACAACAATTAGGGATAGCTTCACAAACGGCAGGGAATATGGCTACAATACTTGGCGAAGAAACAGAAGCAGGAAAAGCTATGGCAGTAGTACAAGCAACGATAGACACTTACAAGTCAGCACAAGCCGCTTTTTCATCTATGGCAGGAATACCTGTTGTAGGACCTGCTTTGGGTGCTATTGCAGCAGCAGCAGCAGTTGCTATGGGGCTGAAGAATATAGCAGCTATTAGAAGTGCAAAAGCTGAAGGTGGTGGCGGTGGTGGTAGTATGCCTTCAGCAGCACCCTCAACACCAACAACAACAGTAGCAAGTGGGGCATTCACTTTAGAAGGTGGTACAGAACCTGAACCTGCTAGGGCTTATGTAGTTTCAGACGATATAACAGACAGCCAAGATGCTTTAGCCAATATTAGAAGAAGGGCTACTATTTAGAGTTACTATTTAAAATCAAATAAAGAATAATTATTTCTATTATATATTACACAAAAACTATATTATGTACAAAGAATACCTACAAAAATTAGAAAACCTTAAAGGTAAAGAATTAAAAGGAAGTAAAAGAATTGAATTAGGCTTGGCAGATGATATTAAAAAACAAGCACAAAAACTTGAAAGTGCTATAAATAAATTTGGTAGTGATAAAAGTAAGCAACTCTTTAAAGATTTATCTAAAAAAGTAAAAGATTTAGCAGACAAAACAAGAGATGAAGTAGATAGTAATTATACAAAAATATATAAAGAAGTCAATGGGCTTACTCCTTTAATGGAAAAGTTTATAGTAGCTTCTAAAGAATTAGGAGTAGAGGAAATATTAAAACAGCCTGTATTTAAAAATGCTAATGATTTAATTGAAAAAGCAGATGATGAAAATGTTATGAGTAGTAAATTAGTAAAAAGAATTAGAGAAGATTATTTATAATATGAAAAAGAAAACAAGGATTGTAGAATTAGTAATATCAGACGATAGTCAAGAACTAACGATAGACGCTATCAGTTTAGTATCTTCACCTGCTATTGAAGAAGACTTTGTATTTTTTGGTAAAGAAAAGAACAACTTAACTTTCGCAAAGATTGACGAAGAAAAAAGAATGTTAGTTAGCCCTGCTCTTATTCCTTTAAAACAAATCTATCGTTATGACGCTGCAACCGACAGCGACTACTATGTTTATTTCTCAAAAGAAACAGTAAGACAAGCGTCAGAACTTTATTTAAAACATAACAACCACCACAAAGCGACCTACGAACATTCAGATAGAGTTTCAGGAGTATTAACTATTGAAAGTTGGATAAAAGAAGGCGAACAAGATAAGAGTAAACTTTACGGTTTTGATTTACCGATAGGCACTTGGTTCGTGAAAATGAAAATAGAGAATGACGAATTATGGAGTAAGATTAAGGATGGAACTTTGAAAGGACTTTCAATCGAGGGGTATTTTATAGACCGTATAGAAACTATGAGTAAAAAAGAATTTACAAACGAAGAAGTAAGAACTGCACTAAAAGAATTGTTAAGTGTTCAGAAGGTTGAGTTGGGAATGGTTGATGATTTAGTTAAAGATGCTAAAACTTTAAGTTCTAAATTTGAAACAGCAGTAAAAAACAATATGGCTATTGCAAAACTTGTTAATGAGAATTTTAAAGAAATGGCTAGTGTAGTCAAAGCAGCTAAAAAAGGTTATGGATTTGTTTCTACTATTGACAAGCAATTTAAAGAGTTAGGAGTGAAACCTACAAAAGAATATACAAATGCAAGTGGGGAAATTTATAGAATTGCAGAATTAGAAGGTGAAGAAATGTTAAAACAACTAGCAAAATTTAAAGGATTACTATAAACTTATAATATGAAACCAACACAAGAACAAATACTAAATTCTTTAAGCAAGTTAATAAAATCAGAAGGTAAGGTTAAGGTTGAGTTGGCTTTATTAGACAGTACAGAAAAATATATAGGAGATATATATAATGATATAGATGCAGGAAAAGTAATACTAAATAAAGCAGGAGATAAAGCAGAAAATTTAGGTAAAACTGTAATTTTAAAAGCAGAAGGTCAATTAGATAAAATGGAACAGGCAGGAAAAATGGCTAAAGAATTAGGTGTTGATGTTCCTGAAATAAAAACCTTTACTAACAGATTAAATAAGGCAGTAGCAGCAGGTAAGGAGTTAGTTAAGAAGGGTGCTGATGCTATGAGATTATAAAATAAATTAAAATGAAAGAACAATTATTAAAATTAGAAGAGGTCTTTGCAAAAGCAAAAGGCATAAGTATTGAGTTAGGACTAATAGATGAAGTAAAAGATAGAGTAAGTAGTTCAGATAAAATTATTTTGAAAGTATCAGAAGTATCAAGACAAATCTTAAGTGCAAAGAAAGCGTCAAAGAATGTTAAAGAAATGGCTGAAACTCAAATAAAAATACAAAAGAGTTTATTATCAGAAGTAACAAAGGCACTTTCAGATTTAGGAGTTAAACAAGAACCAAAAGAAGTAGGGCAATTAAGAAGTTCAAACAAGTCCTTACAAACTATGATAGATAAAATGCCTGAAATTAAGTAAAAAACTAAAAATCAAATAAGAAATTAATTTTTCTATTATATAATAAGTAAGAATGCCTAAAAAGAAAAAAAAGAAAAAAAAATATAAAATTATGGAATTAAAGAAACAAATCTTAAAAGCACTTGGACTTGATAAAGAAGTTAATCTTGAATACCAAGACAAACTAACTGATGGAACTATTATAGTTTCTGAAGCAGATGAACTTGCAGCAGGAATTTCTATTTCTGTACTAACTGAAGACGGAACGACAATGCCTTTACCTGTTGGAGAATATGAAACAGAAGATGGTGTAGGTTTTTCAGTAGAAGAAGAAGGGATCGTAGCAGAGATTTACGAAAGCGAAACTGAAGAAGAAGAAGTTGAAGAAGAAGTAGAAGCAACAGAAGAAACTAGAGAGCCTAAAAAAATCAAAGAAACTAAAGAAGTTGAATTTGACAAAGTTGCTTTCATTGACGAAGTAAAATCTGTTGTAGATGAATTAGTAGCAAAGACAGAAAAAGATATTGCAGAATTAAAATCTGAACTTAAAGATTTGAAAGAAGCAAACGGAAATTTAGAAACTGAAAAAGAAGAACTTTCTTCTCAATTAGAAAAACTATCTAAAGAACCTGCTTCTAAACCTGTTAAGACTTCTAAATTCAATGAAGTAAAAAGCGAGAAGCTATCTAAAGCAGAATATAGAGAGCTTACTAGAAAAGAGAAATATTGGTACAATATAAAAAATAATTAATAAATAAAAATTAGAAAAAATGGGTTTAACAATCACATCAAGTTCCTATGCGGGTTCGCAGGCAGGTGCTTATATCCACGCTGCACTTAAAGGTGCTGATAGTCTAGAGTATGCAACGGTTCGTGACGCTGTAAATTACAAAGAAGTAATAAATACTATGGCTAATTCAAATCTTGTTAAAGACGCAACTTGTGGCTTTGATGAGCAATCTTCTACTTTAACTATGACAGAAAACGTTTTAGAAGTAGAGCAGTTTCAAATTAACCAAGACATTTGCCGTAAAACTTTATTGTCAGATTGGTCTTATGCACAAGAAGACGATTTTGTTGCTTTTGTAATGGCTTATTCAGCTTCAGTAATTGCTGATTCAATCGAAGGTTCTTTCTGGGAAGGAACAACAGCAACTTCAGGACAATTTAACGGTGTTAGAAATTCACTAACAGGAAGTATGACTACTGACGCTTCTTCAGGTATAGCAGCAGCAGGTTTTTATTCTCCTTCTGATGTTGTAGGCGAACTTCAAAATTTAATTGCAGCAGTACCTGCGGCAGTTTATGGAAAAGACGATTTGTATATTTATATGTCTAAAAGAACTTACAGAGCATACATAGCTGCTATTTCAGCTTTAGCTGCTTTCCCAATGAACCATATGGGGCAATATACTCCTGATTTTCAAGGTGTAAAAATTGCAGTAGTTTCAGGACTTTCTGACCTCGCTATGTTTGCAGGTTGTAAATCAAACTTATTCTTTGGAACTTCAACTGCTCTTGATATGGACTTCAACGAAGTTAAAGTTTTGGATATGTCAGGCGTAGATGGTTCGCAAAATGTGCGACTCGTTTGCAGATGGACAGCAGGAGTACAAGTAGGCGTAGATGCAGACTTTACTTATCAATCTTAATAGTAACTTTTAAAACTAAATAATATGGCTTGTGATTTAATAAAAGGACACTCGATTGGTTGCCGAGATGGAATAGGCGGAGTTAAAGCCCTCTATCTAGGACAGTTTGAAGAAATTACTTTAACTGCTTCAGGTGGTGAAGTTACTGATGTTGAAATGGGTACAGATACTTTGTTCAAATACACTTGTAAGCGTGGTGTGGCAAGTATTACAGAAACTATAAATGCTTCTTCAGAAGCAGGTACTGTTTTTTACACCCATTCTTGCAATTTGAAATTCAACAAATTGAGTAAAGAATATCAAAACGAGTTGAAGCTGTTAGCACAAAACCGACTTATAGTTTTTGCCGAATTAAACGAACTAAATGATGATGGATATAATACTATTATGTGTTTAGGTGGTACAAATGGGTTAGAACTAACATCAGGTACAGGTGCTTCAGGTGCTGCTCTTGCAGATATGAACGGTTATGATTGGACGCTAGAAGGTACTGAAAATAATCCAATGGACGAAGTTACTAATTCTGCTGGTGCAGGTATGGATAATGCTGCTTTCACAAAAGGTACAACAGTAACGACTTAAAAAAACTTCTCAAAGTTTTATACTTTGTTTTCATAAACATTAGGGGGTACGCAAGTACCCCTTTTTGTTATTTAGGCAGATTATTAACAAAATACAAATATTTACAAGGTATTTCTATTATATAATAAGAAAGAGAATATGCTACACATTACTTACGGTTCAACAGGTACTTTTTATGTAACGACAGAAGAAAAGCGTATAGATACTTCCGTACCTTCAGGTCAGATCCGTCTTTTATTCAAGTTCACAAACGATATGGATAAAAGAGTAGTTTATGCTTATGGACAAAATCAAGTTCATAACGATAGTACAAGAACTTATCAAAGAAGTACAAAAGTAACAATAGGACACAATACAACTGAAAATGTTTTTACAGGAAATGTTAATTTCAAGCCCTTCGGATATTGGAAGTATCAAATTTACGAAGTTAGTTTTAATGGAACTGTACCTACTTTAGATGCAGATACATCACCTATTACTGAAACAGATGTAGCAGACGATACAGGTAGCATACACGGCACAGTAAAAGGGTTAGTAGAAACAGGAAAACTTTATGTTACTGAAACAGTAGGAAGCGAACAAATAACTTACACAGAACACGAACCATCTTCAGGAACAAATTATATATGGACAAATTAAAAAATAAATAAATTATGAGTTTAATAGACAACAGCAATATACTACTTCGAGAGCAATTAGGTAAAGGTTCAGGAGTAGTATTTACAACAGTAGCACAAACAGGCAAAGATTGGTATGCAGTACATTTTGTTACGCAAAGTGTAGTTAGTGCAATAACAATGACTTATCATACAGGAGAATCAGCTTTACATACTACTATACCTGCTGGTACTGTCCTTTTTGGGCATATCACAGCTATTACAATGACTTCTGGTGTAGCTATTGGTTACAAAGAACACGACCAAAATACTAGCGCATAGTGCTGTTAGGACAAGGACTTACAATAAAACCTAGTGTTTGGAATCCTGCACATTCAGCAGGGTTAGAATTTTGGTTTGCTAAAGGAATAGGTATTACTGAAAGTAGTAACGCCATTAGTAAATGGACTAATTCTGTAAACACAAGTCAAAGTTTCGACCAAGCAACAGCATCATCAAAACCTACACTTGTAGCCGCTAGTGATTATGCAATAGACTTTGACGGTAACGATAATTTAACAGGAACACAATTTACTTTTACAGATACGTTTGTTATTGGTATTAAATTCACAGTAGAAGACGCTAACGCTGCAAATGATGTTCTAATTGGAGATAATACTTCAACTAGTAACTTTCTTCGATTAAATGACGCTAATACAATAGGCATAAAAACTTCAAGCACACAGGGGTCGGCTGATGTGGCTACTTCTACTCAATTTAATAGTGGAGTTACTACACATCTTGTAGCTACTAGAGATGGAAGTAATGTAGTTAGATATTGGATAGATGGAACTTTACAAACTAATACAGTTACAAAGTCAGGAGATTTTTTAGTAGATTCTATTGGTGTAAGAGCCGAAGATACAAACCAATTTAGCGGTAAAATTTGGGAAGTAATTGCCTATAAAGATGTTTATAGTGTAGAACTTGCTGAATTATTAAGTGGACACCTACAAACGATATAATGGAACTATATAATGGAGAATAAAAAAGATAGGAAATTAGAATTAAGTATAGTAGAATTAGCTGCTCAAACTTCACCTATTGTAAAAGAATCATACGGTAAAGATTGGATTGAATACGGAACTGAAGAATATCGGAATCTCTACCCACAGTTTATTATTGACCTTTACTATAACAGTTCTACAAATGCTGCTATTATTAATCAGACAGCCGCTATGATTTCAGGGCAGGGGCTGACGATAGAAGACGAAACTAATTTAGAAGCGTTAGTTAGACTTAAAAAGTTTATAGCTTCTGCAAATTCTCACGAAACACTACAAGAGGTTATAGACAAGATAGCTTTTGACCTTAAACTTCAGGGGGCTTATGCTCTTAATATCATTTGGTCAAAGGACAGAACAGAAATATCAGAAATCTACCACATAGGAGTAGAGAAGATTAGGGCAGGAGTACCTAACGAAATGGGTGTTGTAGATACTTACTACATTTCTCCTGATTGGTCTAATCCAAGACACAAAAATAACAAACCTCAACCTGTACCTGCCTTTAACTTAAAAGATAGGACTTCACCAAGTCAGATACTTTATTCAAGTCTTTACAGCCCTTCAATGCAAATATACGGAACTCCTGATTATAGTGGTTGCACTAATTGGTGTTTGACCGACCAATATGTAAGTGAGTTCCACCTATCGAATATAAAGAACGGATTTGCAGGTTCTTATTTTATCAACTTCAACAATGGAGTACCGACAAGAGAAGAAAGAATACAAGTAGAAAGACAAATATCTGAAAAGTTTTCTTCTCCAAAGTCAGCAGGGAAATTCGTATTGACTTTTTCAGACAGTAAAGACCGTGAACCGACTATAACACCTATAAGCGTTTCTAACGCTGACAAGCAGTATCTTGCCTTACAAGAACTTCTAGTCCAAAATATCTTGACAGGACATAGAGTTACAAGCCCTATGCTTATGGGTATTAAAAACGACACAGGTCTTGGCAGTAACGCTGATGAATTAAATAGTGCTTTTGAAGTATATTGTAATTCCGTAATCAAGCCCTTTCAAGCGAACATCTTAAAGACATTAGCTAAAATCTTTGAAGTAAATCAAATGAACTTACCTGTAAGTATTAAGCAATTTACACCTGTAACAACGAAGTTTGATAACGACACCCTTAAAGATGTAATGACACAAGATGAATTAAGAGGTGAATTGGGGCTTGAACCATTAGAAAATGACGAAGAAACTGCTAACGAAGAATTTAGTGAAGAAAAAACAGAACTTGATAAGTTCATAGAAGAATTTGGAGAAGACGAACCTGAAGGGTACGACT
>VTLG01011635.1_pt1 | contig 16543 bp, 19 predicted proteins | sample 4694571 | NCBI WGS metagenome assembly VTLG01 (sample SAMN12604809, study PRJNA352737) | marine metagenome | biome: ENVO:00000447; feature: ENVO:00000209|ENVO:00000569|ENVO:01000036; material: ENVO:00002151; isolation source: viral sequences binned using virsorter ...
CAACAGGTGCTGAATATGCTACACATATCCATGGCCTCATTCCGAGGCGATAACTAAGTTCCCATTGTCGTCCCAAGTAAGCTGAGATACCGATGAGAAAGTGGAACACAATGAGTTGATATGGTCCACCGTTATACAACCACTCGTCGAGGGTTGCAGCTTCCCAGATTGGGTAGAAGTGAAGACCGATTGCGTTAGAGCTGGGTACGATTGCCCCAGAGATGATGTTGTTTCCATAGAGTAAAGCTCCTGATACAGGTTCTCTAATACCATCTATGTCAACTGGTGGTGCAGCTATAAAAGCTATGATAAATGCTGTTGCAGCGGTTAATAGTGCAGGGATCATAAGCACACCAAACCATCCCAAGTAGAGACGGTTGTTGGTGCTAGTAACCCAGTCACAGAAACGCTGCCAGTTGTCAAATGGTTTTGTTAGTGTGGCTGTAGTCATTTATAAAGTGTTTAAAAAATACCTGGAATGATTTGTCCAGTGGTTATGTAAGTACCGATTGCTACAATGAAACCAATCATTGCTACACGTCCATTAAGTTCTTCTGCATCATGTAGTAGAACTTCTGCTTCTTCTTTTTTCATGAGTCGTGGGGGTGTTTCTTTTGCGAAAATGTTTTGTTTACCGTATTCGGTTATAACTGTCATTGAATTTAAAGATAGGTGAATGGCGAGGATGAAGGTTCAGGTCGCCATGACTATCTAGAAATTAATATCTGATCGTTCTAGTTTTTCAAGTATTGAATCTCTATAGGCAGGATCATCGTTATACCTTGGATCATTCATAGCCTCTACCATTTCCTGCTGACTTTTAAATACATCACCAGTTGATCTAGGTGCTTTACCTGTAACCATCTGGCCATCCTTACCAATTGAATCTTGATACTTTAAAGCCATTGACTGAACTGCAAAGTATGCAGCTAAGGTATTACCTTGATCCATTACTGCATCAAATAATTCAATCTCTTGACTAGGTAAATTACCTTGTGCCCAACCAAGCATTTGGTTGTAGTTTTCCTCGCCTCCTACTAGACCTTGTATCTGATCAACGTCCTGATCAGTAAAGTCTCTGGACTTAGGTGCTTGTGATCTGTTCCTCTGTTCCATAGCTAACTTAGCTACCTCAACAGGGTCCATATTCTTCAGCTCTTCAAAGGTCTCCTCAGATAATGAGTCATTAGTTCCCTCTTCCCAGAGAGCATCTAATATATTTGGCTCATAATCATTAGAAGGTTCCTCCTTGGTTTCAATTTCTGATTCCTTTTCTTCCGAAACAGGCTCAGATTTTTCTCCCAATTTTCTTTCGAGTTCGTTATAAGCTTTCTCTAACTCTTGTGCATTTTGATATTTACCAGCAAGTAAAGTATTTTGCTGACGTTCCATGTCCTCTCCAATTAATAGAGAGTCTTTTTCTTCTGTTGATAATTCATCAACGGAACCAGCATTTTCAGTATTAACTACTGGCTCCATTGATAGTGTTTGATCTTCGCTCATTCTTGTGTAGGTGGTTGTTGTTGTTCTCCAGCTATAGCAGGGTTCTTAGAAGGGTCCATCATTGGGGTCTTCATCATTGCGATCTGCTGTTCTTGTTGCTGTTGCTGCATAGCCATCTGTTGAGCTTGTTGCTCTTGACCTTGTATTTCTTGCATTGATTTGACAAGGTTCAATACATCAATACCTTGTGATGCAGCCAAGCGTTTAATCACTTCCTCTGGATTAATAAACTTCTGTACTGCCTCTGGTCCCATTGTTTGAGAGATAACTGTTAGGAATTGACCTAAGCTTTCTCTATCCTGACCACGACCTAATGCATTAACACCAGCTACGATGGTAGGCTTAACAATATTCTTTGGTAGACGTGGTATCTTTCTAGACTTTTGAAACTCATTAAGTATTCTGTTTAGATATGGCAGTAGGAACTCTGTAGTAAGAAGACTGAATAGCCCACCTAACTGTTGCTCTAACTCCATCTGTGTGAGGCGTACCTCCTCGGCTGTCGTGCGTTCACTTTGTCTGACTTGCATAACTAAGAACGCTTCATTAAGACGACGTTCTAGTTGTTGCATCATCTGGAATGCAGTACCAAAGTCTGCACTCTTACCTACCTGTACGACTCCTATGTCATCAGGTCTACCTTGCACGATTGCGCCGTTCCCTGCGTTAGCAAGGGTACTTGGTTTAGTCGTAGAGCTAGGTGATACTGTGAATACGACCTTTGCAGCCGCTGCACTTCCTTCCACTAAGGCTTGAGATAGTGCTTCTAATGATTTTAAGTCGCCTATAAATTGACCGACTCTTCCCCGTCCGTAATCCTCTCCATCTACTGAGTTAAATCTCAATGGAATCCAAGGACTTACTTCAACAGGGGCTTTCCCGTAGGACTTTGGTAGTTTTTGATTATGTACTTCCTGATGCCAGACGTATCTGTTATTGTCTAATTTGATATGAGTGTAAATATCGCACTCGTCAGAATTATCAGGTGAGTCATCAACTGTAGTGTTATAGTTTTTTAAAACATCCTCTGGTAGTTGATCCTCTATTAGTTTCTTAGCAATAGTTTCTTTCGTTACTATTTCAATCACATTGCCGTTCCCATCTCGTTCTACGACGTAGCGATTCAACGGATATACTTTTAAACCATCCTTACCCATGTAGATCAAAGCATTACCTGCTATTACTAAATGTAATAGAGCTTCATGCACTACGACACGATCATTAGATGCTGCTATAGCTTCTAAGATAGTACGTTCGATCTTTGCAAATGATAAATCTAGTTCTGATTTAACCTCTGGAGGAAACTGTTCTCCAAGTTGTGTGTCATCTACTTGTAGCTTGAAGAAGCTTGTCTGTACAGGGAGCATTGACTGCATTAATTTTGCAGCCAATGTCACAGCACATTTTGCTCCTACTGATTGCCACGGGGTAGGAAGATGACGCATACCTTTTTGATATGAATCCTTAGTGATTAAATATGGAAGAGTTAATTCCGCTGATTGTTCTGCTTCGTCTAGAAACTGTGTACGTTCGCTTGATAAATAGTCGTATCTAGATTTTGCTGTCATTTTTATTAAGCTGATTCAGCTGCAGGTTTTTGCCCAAACATATCTTTAAACCATGTACCCATACTTTGTAGCGATGCAACAGGATCATAAGCAGCTTGTACACCACCTGGGTTCATACCTCCATAGCCGAACTGACTACCACCGTAGCCACCTCCACCACCAAAGCCACCACTACCACCCATGACATTCATAAGCATCATGAACTTCATGAAATCACCCATGCCATTATCGGTTTTTGTTTCTGTTTCTGTTTCTGTTGTAGGTTGTAGAAATTCTTTAAAGGCATCTGCATTTTCAAACTCACTCCACCATCCTTCTGTACCTGGAGTTTTTGGAGCACCAGGAAGAGTAGGTTGAGCTGTAACATCCTGATCTGCAAACTGGAAGTAACCTCCATCAACACTTGGCATGACCGTTGCTTGAGGATCATCGCTTTCAGGCATTGGTTTGTATGTGTTAGCAGCTATTTGATTTAAAGTGTTAGCTGAGTTTTGACCTGCTAAAGCACCTCCTGTTTGGAAGTGTGCGGCATACTCATTAAAGTTTGGATTGTAATTAGCTGCATTAGGATCAGAAGAGCCTACTCCCTGAGAGTAAACTGATTGGTTTCTTTTCACACCTCCTGGTCTTACGACTCCATCTTTAGTAAATGATTTAGCTTCTGCTGAAGCTCCTAACATCCTATCAATTTCAGCCCAATCCTCGTCAGTTTGAGGGTTGTGTGTTTTTAACCAGTAAGAACCTCCACCAGTAGTATCATAGTCAGCTGTTCTACCAAAATTCTTTTGATAAAGCTCGTTTAATTTTGTTTGATTAGCTGTTAAAGCCATTTAATTTTCCTCATTAATTCGGGTTTTAATCCAATCAACTACTGAGCGTTGACCAGATCTGTACATAATTGTTTCCAAAGAATCCTCTGGAGATGGAGTTATTTGTGGGTAGATTTCCTCCAACTCCGAGAGGATCTGTTCTAAGTTTGGTCCAAGTATGGACTCAAGAGTATTGGGGTAGATTGACATTACTATGTTCAAAAAAGGCTGGCATTCTTGCTGACTTAGTTTCCGAAAGCTCAGGAGCTTTGCCGTTATACATAAGATTATCGCTAGAATCCAGCCAGAATTTTTTGCTTAAATATTTATCGCCATAGGTATTCTTACCTAGTGGCTCCATGATCCAGTTAATGGTGGCCTTCCTAAGTTTATCCAGAGATTTACTCCAAGATAAGCCCATATCGTGACATACAAGGCTATTAGTGGCCACGTGTATTTGTTCGTCTCTGGAAATATCAGCTGATACCGTTCTGAGACCAGCATCACCATTAAACCTAAACATAGGCAGTAGAACAAAGAATATAGCACGTTCAATAACTAAGGCTTTGGTAATCATGTGATCAGGGTGCGATTCCCACGCATCCCTAAGTAAGAAGGCTTCTTTCTCTGCCTTCTCATCAACGCCTATAGCGTTGGTTATGTAGCCAAGAGCGAGATCATGTTTGATCTCATCCTTGACGTTTGATTCTAGGAGTTGCCGTGCAGATTCGGGAACCTCTTTTTCAAGTGATTCTGCAATAAACTCGCCAACTGGTAGCTCCATATGGCGTATTGCGAGAGCACGGTAGATGGTCTCTTCAGCTCCAGATTTAAGCTTTCCAGCTGTTGTTTGGACGGGTGTCCATGTTCTCTTTCTATTGAGTAACTTTTCATATGGGTTCATTCTTGACAATCGCATTGGGGTTCGTTGTTTAGAATCCCCTGCAAGTAATCTTGGACATCATCTTCATCTAAAGCAGCATATGCACTTGACTTATCTTGTGTGTCTCCCATCACTTGCAGTGAATAATAAAGTGAAGTTTGGGGACTATCTAGCCACTCTTCAACGAACTGTTCGTCGTAGGCTATAACATCACTCCAAGAGTTAAAGCTATATCCATGAAGAAGCCCTGTATGGTTAAACATATACATCAATTGATCAGCAACCTTCTTATAGGCATCCCAACCAACCTCTGAGGCGATCTCTACATCACCATAACTATATGTCTGTACACCATCTGTACCTGAATCTCTATCAACTGTTTGAGCGATAGGTGGTGCGATCTCAGGTGTGCAAGTAAAGCCTTCTCTGTCTTTACTGCGATATGAACAGCTTGCGGTAGGAGCTATAGCAAATGCTCTCTCCATATTATATTCTCTGGCAACATCAGCCGCACTCTGAATGCCTTTATAGAATTCTGCAGCTAATAGACCAGCTGTACCTAATCCAGGTATGCCGTCATTTACTGCTTGTAATGCATCACCAAACTGTTTGTAGGTGACGTTGTTCTGTCTTAGTAGGTTTGCTAAGCCAAGTACCCCGAGTCCAACTTGCCTATCCGTCTCCGAGGGGAGGTATTCTCCAGAACTTCCAATGCCTGTCTTGCTATGGAGGTCGCACAAACTTCGCATACCTTCAACAAAACCCTTTGACACGTCGGCGATTGTACAGGCACCGAGATTAACGTGCTGGAGGAGGCAAGTTCCTCGTGATGGCAGGTAAACCTCAAGACAGACATTGCCTCTGATTCTTTTTCCATTTTTATCGTATTTAGTTTTGTTTAACCATATGTCACCTGACCTGATGCCATATATCAACGCATCTCTGGTTGTTTGATTAGCGTTTTTCCATTTTTCATCATTAATGTTGACACACCTCTTAACCCATGGGAGTTCGGATCTAGGAGTAGTAATGAAGTCAACAATATCAGGATGATCCAAGTCCAGATGAAGAACGCACGCGCCTTTTTTGAATCTCTGTCCACCACGTCTTAGTATGTCATTTAAACTTGAGTAGATTTTCCCAAACGATACAGGTCCAGAAGCATTAAGACCTTTTCCGTTTTCACTTCCTTTGGGTCTGAGCTTAGATAGATGGACAGCAACGCCAGCTCCATATCTGAGAGCGTGACTGACGAATCTCCAGCTTGCTTCGATGCCATTTGGTCCCTCCATTGAGTCTTCTACTGTGAAGACAGTACAACTTACGGGTAGACGTGATTCTGGATCATCTATCCAGTTCTGAACTCTTCCAGTTCTAGATATTAAACTTGATGTCATTAGACTAAATCACTTAATGTAGGTGGTTGATAATTTGCGCTCTTTAATACTTTTCCGTCTTCTCTATATGTAGGCTTTCCATCCTCATCTAGTTTTGACATGTTGCTTTTATGGACTCGACGTAGAGCTTCGTCTAAATCCCATCCCATATTTGCTGCGTATTGATAGCAGACATATACAAGATCACTAAGTTCTTTAATAGCGTCCTCATGCAGAGCTTGACTGTTTCTAAACAGCATACCCTCTGCCTCTAAGAACTCTTTAAACTCCTCAACGATCAAATTCTTTTGCATATTCCTCGACTTGAGCGTCTTCGAGTCCTTTACATTGAACGAGTTCCTGAACTCTCTTGCCTGTTCTAAATTCGATTTCATTTGAGAGATAGTGGATTGCTTTGGAGAGATCTTCGATGTCGTCATGTTTGTAGTCTGCTCTGCAGATGTATTTAATTGCATTTCCTAAGTGGAAGTTGAGTTCTTTATCACGAATAAAATCCCAGACTTGGATGGATCCACGTCTATAGTATTCGGGTCCAGTTTCATTGGTGGTTTTGGCCATTTTTCGAGTAGATTTGTAAGACTATTAGCTAGAATAAAATTCTGTTTCTGTAGTGCTAGGAAGACGGTGTTAACGTCTTCTCTAGGTGTCTCTGGATTCTCTATTGAATCCTTTATAAGTCGTAGTTTTAAGTCTTGCTCAACTGTTAATGTGGTAATCGGCTGAGGGATTCCAGAGTATGGGTTCCATTTTTTCGTCGTCATAATCCTCGTTAGTTAGTATTCTTGCTAGACGTGCATTCATTAAAGCGATATCTTCCGATAATCCCTTTTCTTTGAACGCATTGACTACTGTTTTCCAGCTATATCCCTTTTCTTCAAACAAAGCAATAGCTCTTTTAACTCCAATTCCAGGTACTCCTGCATAACCATCAGTATTATCCCCAGCCATGGACTGAATTAGATGCCACTTAGCTCCCTCTTCTTTCGTGATTGTGAAAGATTCATCGAAGTTATATAGCATACCTTCAATCTGTTTCATATCCTTATCAGGAGAAACAATGATATTTCCTGTATGCTTGGTAGCATAGATACCCATACTGTCGTCTGCCTCTAAGGTAGGCATCCTAATTACTGAATATTCTTCAGATAATTTTTTGATGACACGTCGATAGCCGCAAGGTTTCTTACGGTTACGGTGTCCTTTGTAGTCAGCTTGAATATCTTTACGGAAGTTTCTACTGTCACTAAAGAACAGTATCATCTCATCGAAAGATCCAAACTTATTTGCAATCCTATTCAGTTCACGTTTAACACAGCTGTAAGCATCTTTGAATGTAGAAGTGACAACAATAACGTCATCTCCAAAATCAATCTCACTTTCTGCAGCTGCACAACATTTATAAACTGTAAAGTCTGCATCAATTAATAGTTTCATACACCATCCTCCTTACATAATCTGGGTCGTCATAAACCCATTGACCATTACTTTTAAGTGTGTATGGCATAAAATCTATTTCTTTAACTATGAAGTCTATTGCTTCTAATACAGGCTTAGTTGCGTGAAACCATTCACGTTCGTATCTGTATTTATAGAATAACTGGTGTAAATCTCTTTCAAGTTGACCATAGACATCAGACTCAGCTTTTATACAAGCTAATACTCTTATGTCTCTTGGATAATGAGTTAGATAACTTTCAATCCTAGCTTCTATAAATTTACCTTTACCAATTTTTATGATGTCAGGGTCTTTATCAAACCTTAAAATGTAAGCTCCACTAAGAGTACCAAAGCTATGCTTATATTTTTTTAGAATCTTTTTAATGGACTTCTGACCAATTGTTTCCTGATTTTGATTCTGCTGCGATGGGGATTCTAAGGTTATAGTATTCCCCAGCTCTAATTGCTGAGTGTTCAAGGGTGAATTTCATGTCTTCTGTGTGTTTCGGAGCGCACTCGTATTGAAGTTCGTCATGTATAAATGCGAGCTGGTGAGCACGTAAGCCAGCCTGTTTAATTGTTTCGTCTGATATAAGTAACCAACGCTTAGCAATAATTCCAGCAGAGCATTGGAGTAAATAATTCAAAGCCTTGTGAGTGCTATCTACATAGATCTTTCTTCCATCGATAGCCATGATCGTGCCTGAAGCAGACCTCCTCTTAACAGCCTGTAGTAGCTCTGAAAGTCCATCAATGGCTTCGATGAACGCGGCACGTACTTGTTTTCCTGTAGCTCTTGCCTTATTTGGTGATAGTTCTTTGTTGACTGATAGTCCAATTTTTGCATCTCCTGCCCCGTATAAGAAGGCATATGTTACTGTTTTAACGGCACGCCTACTGATTCCAATTTTGTCGGCATTGACTTGGTGAATGTCTCCGTTGAGGAGGATGTTGGCATAACGTCCTTCATCATATCTGGCGAGATAGTGAGCGAGCATCCTGAGTTCAATGCCACTAAGATCAGCCCCGCACATAACCATTCGTGGCGAGGAGGTAAATAGTTTTCTAAATCTTTCATCAGCTGGTACCTGAGCTAAATTTGGTTTTCTGTGAGCACATCTAAATGTGTTTGTTGCTACTGAACAATGGTGATGAATACGACTAGATGTCGTACATAGCTTCAGCCATGCGTTCACGCCTTCTGATATCATCCCCAACGCTTTCTTTAGTTCCAAGCATCGGAGAAAGTTCAGAGCTATATCCGTCCCAATTTCCTTTAGGATGATCTCGTCTACTACGGGCTTCCCGTTGGAGCTTATTAATGACGGCTTCCAGCCATAGTGTGTTGTCAGTACCCATGCAATATGATCTCTTGAAGTAGGGTTTAATTCTTTTAGTCGTATGCTTTCAGCACCAGCGACATAGCCTTGGGTCCGATTATTTCGTTTAGGATTAAATACTGATCCGGCAACGAAAGGATGCCTGTTGCGTAGTAATTGACTAGTCTCTTCAAGTTCTTTTCGGAGAGACGATTCAAGTTCCCATGCAGAGCGTTCATTAAAGTACCATCCATGTAATTCCTGTTGGGTAAGTATTTGTGCGACTGAATGCTCTAGCGAGCACCAGTCAGGTAGGGGTGAAAGTGGTCGCATAATTTCTTTGTAACTTCTACGTCTTGAGCGCAGTAATCCTCCATATCTTGACTCCACTCTGACCAATCACTCGTCTTACCAAACTCTCCTTTGTATTCACCTAGACGATAACCATAACTCTCTAAGCTATGTCTTCCATAGAGCTGCAGTGGCATATGTCTCCACTTATGTTTATGATCTATGTCATAGATATTTGGGTGGTATAAACGTGATAGAAGAAGAGTGTCAACAATGCGATGACGGGGAGTGAAATAGTTATATAATTTGCTAATACACGGGATGTCAAAACCAATAATGTTATGACCAACAATCGTGTCAGCAACAAGTAACTTATTAATTCCCTCAGAAATGGAGTATCGGTTATTCTTTTCATCGTTGTAAGTTTCTATCTCATCTGTAGTGGAGTCGTATATTGCTATGCAATGAATACGTGTTACATCGTGCAATAGACCATTTGTTTCTAGGTCAAAGACGAGTGTCATTTCTTCATCCACTTATAAGTCTTGTCTTTAAACTTAGCTTTTTTCTTTGCCTCCTCGCTAGGTGGCTTTGGTTTATTCAATTGTGTTGGTTCCTTGGCGTGTTTGTACCAAGGATGTTCGTAATCACTTTCTTCAAAAATCCGTGGTTTTGCTGGACCCACGTAGAAAGGATGGTTCCGTAACATCATTCTCACTAAATCTGCAGTTGGATAAGTCATATTGAAGTGTGCAAGCTATACCTGTTTCGCCTGAATAACGGTTCTTAAGGACTCTAAGAGTCGTATCGCCTCCTCCCTCTGTGGACTGCTGGTCTCGTTCAAGTCCAACAACCGCATCTGAGATTTGAGATATACTATGAGATCCCCTAAGTTGTGAGAGAGACACACGTCCTCCCTCCTCGTGTGATTTTCTATCATTACTTGATCGTCTTAAGTGACTAACTAGAAATAGAGTTATACCTGTACGTTCAACTAGGCTACGTAGACGTGTCATCGTTTGATCAATCATTCGTCTCTCATCCCCATCAAGTCCACTTAATAATATGGACAAATGGTCTAAGAATACAATACGACACTCCAGTCCACTGGCAAGGTATTCGATCCTATTGTAAACCACGTCTGGATCAAAAGAACCAAAGCCATCAAACATGTAGAGATTCCAATTATCAATGGTATTATGAAAATGCTCTTTGAGTTCTTGCTCACTATGTTCACCTATGTGTAATGGTTTGCCTACAGCAGTAGACATAAGACCTAATGCTGTTTGTCTATTACTTGCTTCAAGGTCCAAGAATCCAACTCTCTCACCTTTGTTGAGCAAGTGAGTTGCAATTTCACGGGTGATGGTTGATTTTCCTTGGCCAGTGCCGCTAGTAAATGTGACAAGTGATCCATACCTGATCCCTCGTAACTTCTTATTGAGTCCCTCGTATGGGTAGTCATGGTCTGATTCTTTCTGTGGAGTGGTTACTTCTTTCAGTAATGTCTTTGCATCAATTATACCGTCAGGTTGATATGGTTTGGCATCCCATATAGCTCGCCTTATTGCTTCTGAGTCATTCGCTTGCAGAGCTTCTGAAGCATCTTTATAGGATTCGAGCCTTGCAATTTTTGTCTTCCCTGATGGTAATATGCTTGCAGCATCTTTCGCTGCTTTTCTTCCAACCTCATCTCCATCAAAGAAGAGAACAATTTCCTCATATCCTTGAAATAAATCGTATTGTTTTTGTATATCTTTCTTGGCTGAGGCAGCTCCATGTGGGAGCGATACGTGTGGCCAACCAGTCATCGCCTCGTAGCCAGAGGCAGCATCTAGCTCCCCTTCATAAACAATGATCCGTTTACCGCTACTAGGAAATAAATGCTGACCAAAGAGAGTATCAGTACTGTTTCCTTCATAATAGAAGTCCTTTTGTTTGGTTTTTACCTTTGCTCCTTGAAGTAGTCCATCGCTTGTGAAATAATGGAAGCGTAGGAGTTCTCCATCTCTGAAGATTTTATACTTTTGGTTTGTCGCCTCACTGATTCCTCTACGTTGCAGCCGTACGGCAGATCCTTTGAGTTGTACATTAGTTGACATTTCGTGATTGTGATGATTTTCCCCATTCCCTGAGGTTCGGGTGTGGCATACAAAGCAGTAGGTATGTCCATCTGAATACTCAGACTTTGCATCACTACTGCCACAGTTTTCACATGCTGTATGCCTAACAAATTCGCTCTCTATATGAGCCATTCCATTGGTATGTTATGCCAAGAAGTCCAAGGTATATCATACTTCTCGCACCACTTGGCGTATGTAGTTTTAGATTTCTTAGATATTGTATTAAATGGTGCTTGAAAAACCATACGTATATCTAAGTCGGGGTGCTGTTCTTTAACAGCTTTCATCTTCCTTCTATCCGCTGAGTCCCAATAACCTTTTGTCTCTAGGTATATACCATTAGGTAATAGGAAATCAGGGGAATAATGATGCATGATTTGATATGGAACTCTTGTCGGTTCATATTCATAATCAATACCTAGTTCACATAGAAGATCAGATACCTTCTCTTCAAGTTGTGACTTGAACATTAGAAGTCATCTTCTACCGACGCTGGTGTACCAGCTGCCTCTACGTTAGGTTCTCCAGCCTTGAAGCCGCTTGTTTTTCCAAATAGCTCAGCTACACCTGCTTGATCTAAGTCCCCTGTATCGACCCCTGCACCGCCTTGTATGGTCACTATCTGTACACCTGATAACTTAAGAGATGTACCATAAGAGATACCATCTCTGAGTAGGTAAGGCTTCTGTATAAAACCTAACTTGACAGTACTTCCTGCATAGACAGGAGTATTAGGGTCAGTAATAGGAGTACCTTCTGTATCGACCACTGGTGGTCTTTTGTCTTCAGCCCATGAGAACTTGATGATGTATTTTCCATCTGATACCTCCTCCCAAGGCTCTGGTTTAAGTGATGATCTCTTAGGATTCTTGAGCTTAGACTCAGCCCACTTAAGACAATCAACTCTTTCTTCTTCTAACTTATCAATCAAGTCTTTACCTACTACAGCTCTTAAGCTATAGCCGTATTGACTTGGCTTCAGTACTGCTTGATAACCCTCTAATGTTACAGGGTTAGCAGTGACGTGGATGTTTCTCATTAACAAAAAAAGTAAGTGGATTCAATTACCTCGGACGGCTTAAGGTCTCCGATAATCGGTGGTTCAGATTCAGCACCTATTTGGTTAGCGAAATCTGTTAGGTAATCATGCTCCGCGAACAGGTGCATGTATTTCTCTCTGACAATGCGTGATAACTCAGTCATATCAGTGGCTCTGCATAAGACACTATCATGTATCAAAGCTATTGGATTATTAAAGTCTAAAGTAGATAGACATAAGAGAGAAGCATCTAATGAATGTATAAGATTAGGAGCAGTAGCAGCCTTATGTCTAGCCTTATCTACTGTACCTGTATCTCCAGTAGATACTCTCATATTACATTGACCTAAGACTTGTAAGGTTATACGTTCATATTCTTTCTTGAATAGCTGTTGAGCAACTATGAAACCTGATGGTGTTACCCATCTAAGTTCAGTGGCTCCACGCTTAATAGCTTTACTAACTTCTTCTTCTATCCATTTCATAACCCTCATAGGGCCAGGTACTATGACATTCATAGCATCTCTAACAGCTCTGACAGTTTGAGTTAACTCTTCCTTATCAATCTCTATATCTTTATCCTTTAAAGCATCCCTGATGTACGTCCTATTAGAGAACGGCTTTGCATTGTAGGGTATCGTCATTACTGTACGCTTTGTACATTTACGATCCCAATCAGGTCGTAGCTTTAGAGGTATATTTGGTTTAGATGTTTCAGCTATTACTTTATAAGCATCTTGTGGCTTATCTGATGGTAATACATTAACAAGTTGAGCTGTTGATTTATCTTTAGCAAGACCTGCTAGTATTTGTAGACCACTACATGTAGCGTCTATAGCTATAGGTAAGCCAGTGCTAATTCGATCTCTCTTGATAACACAGTGATACATCTCATCACATGCAGCTAAGAATTGCCAAGGTTCCTCAGCTCCTTCCCATAAAGGTAGGTTATCTAAAGGATCTGTAGCTATTAACTCTATCTCATGCTCTGATCTGTATGTCCAACTAAGACGATCATCAAGTGTCTCTTTATCTAGACCGAATGTAGTAGCGACTTGAAATCTTATCCACCTCTCTGCCTCATCATCCATAAAGGATTCATCAGCAAACCTAATCAGACTCTTCCCAAAGTCTGTATCTTGTGGTGTTAAGAATGCAGGTATCGGATAAACTCTTCCTCGGTAATCAAAAGACCATGGTATATAGAACTTCTCTTTATTCTTAAAGCGTTCTACTGTATCCATTGTCATCCTTGTACGACATGACTTCTTAAATTCTTGTGCCATTAGGTTCCTAACCTCAGACACCTTCCTTCTCCATGTCTTCCTTGACTCAGCATTATCTGCTATGTCATAAGGTTTAGGTGGTAGCTCATGATTACATATAGGTTGAAATTTACCCACACTTAAACCCTTTCCCTGAAGTATTTCAGCTACCTTCACAGTGAAAGGGTTTAGGGTATAAGCAACCTTTTGTATTTTGTTAAGGAACTCAAAAGGTTTTTCTCCCTGTATACATGACGACTCAGACCTGCGTACCATATCATGACCACGCATGATCTCGTTAAGCAAGTAACCGCCTGACTTTTCAGGTGTCCAGTCATTTGGTTCGATAAGCATAGGCCAAGCTAATGGACTAAACAATTCAGCATTGTACATGACCTGATCTTTGATAGCCATAAACTCAGCTGTAGGTACCACGTAACTGTTCTTCTTACTACCCTTATAAATGATCTGTTTCTCAAACCATTTACTGGTGTCTATGATACAGCTAAGTAACCAGCCTCCTAGCTTAACTCTATTACCTCTGCCCCATGTCTTCCACTGTTGTACCTCGTACCTATTCATAAGAGTTTGTATTACTACAATCTTCTGATCTGTACCTATTGATTTATGCCAGTAGTTTTTCTTAAGAGTATTAAGTAAACCTGGAGCATGTCTCTCATAGTGTCGCATTTGACACTCATTCTCTACACCTTTACCAATAGAATCACATACATTTACTATCTGATTACTATCTTCCTTATGACTGAACACTTTATCAATAGTAATCTTACATGCTATAGCAGCTGCGGCAAGAGGTTCAATGTCAGCTAGGTATTGCTTGATCTCTTTAAATGCTTGACCATTATAACCTTTATGTATTCGTAGATTAGTTTCCTTTATCCTTGCTACAACTAAAGGTAGTAAAGCATCAATCGTAGTAATACCATAGATAGATGCTGAAGCATATGACTTATCTTCTAAGTTCTTAGTGTTATCTCTAAGTCTTTTAAGTCCTTGAGCAATAGCATCACGTTCATGATTGATTTGCTCATCTATTTGAGCAGGTGTGTGCATTAGTTTTCATCATCAATGAGTTGTTCTTCCATAAGTTTGATTAATTCATCCTTGTGTGGATGATTCTCAACGTCCCTGATTAACTCAGCTAGACGTATCTGCTTTGTTTGTTTTCTCACGATTCTCTGGGTGTGGTGATAGTTTATGTATAGCTTCATGATCACATACTACAAATTCATGTGTATGTATTAAAGCTTTAATTTTGTTCTCAGCAGCAGCTCTATACTTATATGAATACTCTTTAACCTTACCAGTCTTTAATGATGTAGCTCTAATAACGCAATCATGGCTGCTAGGTAGTAACCAATTATACACATAATGAGCATAGAATTCATCAAATGGCATAGATGGAAAGTATTCAGATTCAGTATTAGATACAGCTCTGACATTGTTTGGATAATAACGTTTAGTTTTTCTTTTCATAATCCCTCGTTTGATCATAGTCAGCTCCAGTCCATACTTTACGTGTGTCCTCGTCTTCACAAGGTATTACGTCTTTGAGTTCTTCATCTAGTAACCCTGCTAAGTTGATAGCACGATAGCCAGCTTCGACATTATCAGTACCTTGTACTATGTACTCATTCTTGTTAGTTAGTACGACATATCTTAGTAGCTTAGTGTTACCAAGCGTCGCGTGATTGTGAAGATTCATTGTTAATTAGTTTGTGAAAGTTTACGTACTAATTGTTTAGTTCTAGCCTTAGCTTGGCGTACTTGTTGTGGCTTACGCTTGCCTTTGTTCTTGCGTTTAGTATCCGCGTCCTTGAACTTTAATATAATATTCATCTAGTAGTTTACTCTTAAGTTTGCTAACGTCCTTACATGTCATAGTGCATGAACTTGGACGCAGATTCTCATGGTTAAATCTACCGATGATATGTATTAGTTCTGCACTACTTAAATTCAATTAGCCTCCTTGATAGTGTGTACATAAGGGATGTGAATCCCTCATCCAACCCCGTAGGGCTGGAGGAGAGAATCAAAATCAACTAATGTTCTCTGCATAGTTATCAGATAATTCTTTTAGTTGATCAATGACATCTGTCGTAGTGAAACCTCTGTTAATTGCATCGTCTCCAAATGCAATTTCATAAACTTTTTCGATAAACTCTTTAGCTTCGTTTAAAGCATTGATGTCTTCCAGCCTTGGATCATCGTCCTCGACATTTCCAAGATCAATATCTTCAAGTAGACGTTCATCATTTTCATAGGTTTCAATAAATGAAAAGAATTGTTGAAACATTGTTTCTTGTATAGTGGTCATAAAGGAGGTGATTACCTCAGCTTGCCAACATTTAGATGGCAAGAGGAGAGAATCAAAGAGACTTCAAAGCATAGTCAAGACACTTGATGATGTCTTCATACTCAGGAGTAAACCCAGTGTTGAACTGCTTGAAGTCCTTGAGATTGGTGTATAGAGAATAAGTTAAGTTCTCTATTTGTTCATCATTTAATTTCATTTAGCCGCCATGATTGTGAAGATTAAGTATTACTTAGTCCATGTTATTCATGGCAGTAACTAACAACTTACGTGTGTTACGTCCAAGATTAACTATGTCCTTGGTAATCGCACGCCATTCAGTGACATGTATGTCCCATCGTGCGCGTACGTCCTTGATGTAACTTTGTGGACTGATAAGTGTTGGCTTATCTAACTCATTAAGTAAACATCTATCTTGTAATGTATTAGCTATCTCTATTAACTTAGACTTAGTAAGTTTATCAGAGATAGATACATTGAGTGCGTCCTTGTAGTTCATGGGTTGAAATGAAATACAGCTAAGTAAGTTAATGCTAATGGCAAGAATGCCAAAGGTAATAACATAATTAAATAC
>VTLG01015619.1_pt1 | contig 16542 bp, 19 predicted proteins | sample 4694571 | NCBI WGS metagenome assembly VTLG01 (sample SAMN12604809, study PRJNA352737) | marine metagenome | biome: ENVO:00000447; feature: ENVO:00000209|ENVO:00000569|ENVO:01000036; material: ENVO:00002151; isolation source: viral sequences binned using virsorter ...
AGAAGGTTGAGTCGTTGATCTACGGCCCTCAGAAACACTTCTCAAATGCACTTCTTGAAGACCTGAAGAAACATGAAAAGGAGGATGAGCAGCATGTCCGAAAAGCAAGCTGATAAGATCCTAGCATACTTAGAGAAAGGACATACCGTCACCCCGAAGTTAGCAGCTGAGAAGTTTTCTTGCTGGCGGCTGGCAGCACGGATATACGATCTACGGAAACGTGGGCATGACATCCGCACTGGCCTTCTAGGGACCACGAACGGACAGTGCGCCGAGTATAAGCTGGTGCAAGACCCGTAAAAATTATGAATAGGATGTAACGATAATGTCACCACAATGGCATTGGCAGAAACTAAAGGATTGCAGCCGATGCCCCTACTTCAAGCAGTTCAGAGATAACCCACAGGGAGCGCAGACCGTCTGTCCTGACTGTGGATATCACTTCAATGGAGGACATCAGCATGGCAAGAGGAATCAACAAACAGATCTTGATCGGAAACCTCGGTAGCGATCCCGAACTGAAGACGCTGCCGTCAGGCGATTCCGTCTTGAACATAAGCATTGCTGTTGGCGATGAGTGGACCGACAGCAAGGGCGAGAAGAAAGACGATACCAACTGGTTCAGGCTGGCCTTTTTCAAGAAGGCCGCAGAGGTGTTCGCAGAACATGCCTTTAAGGGTATGCGCGTTTACATCGAAGGCAGCACTCGCAACCGCGTCTACGAGACGAAGGACGGTGACAAGCAGTATATCAGCGAGGTGCTGGTCAGGGAGTTTCAGTTCCTGTCGTTTAAAGATGATGCTTCGGGGTCTACACCCGAGGTGTCACAGGAAGAGGGGCAAGCAGTCGCTGCTGGATCTACTGGCAACGATGGACTGCCCTTTTAGGAGTTCACACACGCCGGCACTGGAACTCGTCCAGTGTCGGCACCTATTAACTAATGGCTTGTAGAGATCACAAGCCGAATCTAAGTGAGGCAGTAAGCAAGGAGAGGGATTCAAAGTGTAGAATCTACTGGGGAGTGATTCGACACGACACTATAGGCCCCCTTCCCTACTGAACTCCTATGGGAAGGGGGTCATTTCCATTGAGGACATCAGCCATGATCACCAAAGATTCTTACGAAACATACGACCCGCTGGATGAAGCCGAGCGTAAGATCGCACTACTGGAAGACCACATAGAGCAGTTGAAAAAAGACATCACGCATGAGCGGAGCATGAAGAACTCCTACGTCAATCAGATTGAGAGAATGACAAAGAAAAGGAAAGCGGGATGAGTACCCAAAAGAAGGTTCATAGTGTTATGGCTGTCGTTGAAATGGTAGTGATGGAACACGATGAGATATTAGGACATCCCCGTTTTTTTGTTGGATCAACCGAAGTAACGGACTCCCTCACATTGAGTGAAAGGAATGCGTTGCTCAAACAGGTAGAGCAAGACTACAACCATGCTCTACAGGAGACATCAGCATGACAGAAACACTCGTAGAAGGTGGCGTTATGGATGGTGAGGTTGCCATTCCTGTTGACCACCAGAACAGGTTGCAGGTTGCCACCGATAACATTGGCGGCAATGAACTGTGGAATCACGCTAACTCTGTGGAGGTCCAGTATGACGATCTCCTACAGATTCCCACGCCTGATGACACGTCCAGCTACACGGCTATAGGCCATGCGGATATGGTGGAGACACTGTATAAGCACGCGGATCGGCTTATGGCTCCGAAGGATTTCTATCTGGACGGGCAGAAGTATATCGTATCGAAGGAAGGCAACCGCATGTTCTTCGTCCACTCCTACAGGAATGGAGACACCGGGATGCAGCTGGCCTTGGCTGGTCGCAACTCGCTGGATAAGAGCATGACCGCAGCGCTCTCTGTTGGAAGCAAGGTCATCGTCTGTGATAACCTCGCCATGATTACCGAAGATGGTATTACGATCATGCGTAGGCACTCGGGTAATGCCAGGAATTATCTGAATGACCAGATCATCTTAGGCATGGTCAAGGCCACAGAGTCGTGGGACAATATGCGGTGGGACCGGGATCATTTCGTAGATACCCCCGTGGATGAGGAAAGAGGCTATGAGCTGATGGGATTAGCCAAGGCACTGACTGCCAATGACAAGGCCAGCTCCAAGCGTTTGCTGTCTGGACGCAATGAGTGGAAGAGTGTTCAGAAGTATTGGGCAGATCAGAAGCATGAGTATGAAGGAGGAAACCGCACCCTATGGGCATGGTATAACTCCTTCACGGTAGATATGAAGTCTCTCAAGCCAGAGCTTCAGCTACCGCAACACGCTTCCTTGCATAAGGTAGCTAAGAAAGTATCTGTGGGTCACCATGCCAAGCGTTCCATTGAGGGCAATGGCACGGATGATAATGCCGAGCGATTCGGTGAGGTGATTGAACGACTCACGGAGAATTAGGAGGCGAACCAGTTAGAAGACGAGGGACTGCTTGTCTTCTAACTGGTTCATATTACTACACATACGTATAGAGGTGATCGATGTAATTAATTTAGGGACAGTTTTCTACAACAAGTGTCCCTTTTTAAAACAGATAAATCCGAGGACATTGGCATGGCAAAAAAGACACTTAGCAACATTAACTGCGATGTGGAAACGGAACGCATCGGCGTTCAGAAGGCAAAGGAATATCTGTCGGGAACCTTTGAACGGAACCGTCCTGTTGTAAATTCGGCGGTGAAGTACTACGCTGACCAGATAGAGAAGGGTGACTTCCTTGCTTCCACCCCTATCATCTTTGCCTATATAGAAGAAACGATTCGGTATGTGTTGGTCGATGGGCAGCATCGATTGAGTGCTGTCATCCTATCAAAGAAGCCACTGGATTTTGTAGTGCAGACCTACACTCTGGAGACAGAAAAGGAACTGGCCGACCTATATGCAACAATAGATATAGGCCGAACCAGAAACCTATCTGATAATGTTCGGGCGCATGGATTCCCCGAAGAAACAGGACTAACTCAGCTTGAAAGCACAAGGCTGGCTGCCGCAATAGAATTTATCCTATACAAGAAACCAGCCTTTACCAATAGACCAAGGGCTGGTAGTCGCAACTACAAGGATAAGATTCAGGATTCTATTAAGTGGGTGCCTGAAGCACAGGTCTATTTCGGTATTGCCAAGAATTCAGTTGGAGGCATGAAGCAGATATCCACCCGCAAGGCTGTTATAGCTGCTGCCTTGATAACCTTACGGGGTTATCCATCTAAGGCCCGTGAATTTTGGAAAGGAGTTTTATCATTAGATAACATCTCCAGCACTGACCCTCGTCACGCTTGCCACATGAAGCTCTCCGAGGTGATCTCTATTCGCGGTAAGAACTCAGGACTAAGCAATTCCCTGACTACATCCTATGGTATCGCTCAGATCATTGCGGTCTGCTGGAATGCTTATATCAGCAACCGCAGTCTAAGTGTTATCAAGCCTATGAAGACCATTGTCTTTAAGCGTTGCCGCTGGAGAGAGGAGAGAGATGCCTAGGTTTGATAACTTCCGAGGTCACTTCGATCCCCATGCTCGCTTAGCTGCAAGCGTTATAAGTGGAACCTTTGGTGACCTTAAGTACATACACGATAGACTAAAAGACCTTGAAAAATGGCAAGAGAAAAGAGAGTGCAAGCAAAGGAAGGAGGATATAAAGAGATTAAAGAGCGTTGCGAAGCAGAGGATTTCATTTTTATTGGACGAAGAGAATGCTTTTATCCTCTACCTGAATGCATTCGGGCATGTCATCGATGATGATATGATCGTTTCTGTTATCGAAAGAATACAGGAAGGCTTGCCCCTGCCTAAAGGGTACAAAAAACTTGTATTGTAACGATAATGTATTGACATTACAACTTACATTCCATACATTCTACTATGCTGACTAAGAGAGATATCATTGTCGCTACTGTTTGTGGAGTAGCTTTTTCCTACCTGCTCATACGAGCGTTCATCCCTTTTCTAATGGAGATACTATGACCGATGACATCAGCGATAGCCATCAGCCGGTAGACCCTGCTAGCGAGGCTCACAGAGCCGCTGACGGGACACTGCTGGGGATACAGGACCACATAGAAGCAGAAGAAACCCTTGAGTATATCATGTATTGGGAGAAGGAGCATGGTAAGATCAAGGATCATGCGGAAGCACTCCGTAAAAGGGCCGATGATTACGAGAAACGTAGGCTTTTAACTATAGAAGAGAAGCTATACTTCCACACTGAGCGGCTAAAGAATTATGCAGCCAAAGAGCTTGAGCATAAGAAAGAGAAGTCTATAGACCTGGCTACGGGCAAGCTCTCCTTCCGTAAGCAACAGCCGAAGATAGATATATTCGATGAGATAAAGCTAACGAAGTGGGCTGCTGCAAATAATCTCCTTGACTCTCTCTTCGAAAAGAAGGAAATGAATGTCCCGCGAAAGGGTAAGATAAAAAAATATATCGAAAAGACAGGAGAGATTCCCGAAGGGACAGACTTCAACAGACAAGAGGATTCATTTACCTGTGAAACTATTAAATAGAAGTTGATCTACTGCTACAATAGTAATACATTTATCACGACATCAGCAATTCACTATCGTCAGGAGACAGAATGAGCGAAGCTGATCAGCGTGATAACGAGAGCAAAACGCACATCATGCAAGTCCGAATCCCGCACAGGCTTTGGAAGAAATTCCAAGACCTCTGCGCTCAGTCGGATGCAACCCCGTCAGAGGTTGTTCGTGAGATGATTCGGAGTGTGGTGCGTGAGTCCCGTAACTTGGATGAAATGCTTGAAGAAAGAGAGCAAGCCGTCCGATCACGCATGAAGTCTCCATCAGATATAGCATCTGCTACAGCTAAGAACCTGAAAAGCGATGCACTGGAGGAGGCTTAACATATGAGGAAATAACATGACCGAGTTGCAAACCTTCTACGCACCCAAATCCATTGACGATGCGGTGCGTATAGCGTCAGCTATGTCATCATCCAAGATGTTTCCCGACATCAAGAATCCTGAGATGGCATTCGCTAAGATGATGGCTGGCGCTGAACTAGGCTTTGGACCCTTCGCATCTATCTCTGGTGTGGATATCATCCAAGGCCGACCCGCCCTATCCGCACGACTCATAGCCTCTGCCGTTAAAGCCAGTGACAAGTATGATTTCATTGTCCAAGATCACTCAGATAAGCTGTGCAAGATAGAGTTCTTTGAGTATAGCTTGGATCGATCTAACAAGGAATCGATTGGCACCAGCGAGTTTACCATAGAGGATGCCAAGAAAGCTGGCCTCACCAATCGGGATAACTGGAAGAAGTATCCTCGCAATATGCTCTATGCCAGAGCCATCAGCAACGGTGTTCGCTGGCACTGCCCCGATATCTTCCACGGTGGCGCATATACCCACGAAGAGTTAGGTGTAGAAGATCCCGTAGAATCAGGCGAACCCGTAGAGGTAGATAGCTATGTGGTATCGGATGTCAATGACACGCCCGACTACGAGCATGAGCAGGTAAAAGAAGAAGTATCTGCGATCGAACAGGTGAAAGAAGAGTTCGATGGCGAAGAGGTTAAGGGCAACGATAGATACTACAAGTGGCTTAAGTTGATGCAAGAGGAGAAGGAACGCATCGGTGCGCCCACATACTACGCAACGCTTTTCGCTAATGGACTAGAGAAAAGTAATCAGATTAATCCTATGGACTTTAAGAAGATGGGAGAAATCTACAAGGCCACGCAGAATACGGGCAATTACCGTGATGATAAGCAAGCATGGAAGACCTTGCTTATGTGCGTAGAGGGCAAGCGGCTGAAAACTGGGAGAACACAAGCACTAACTCCCCTTAGTGAGCTACTTGCAACTGTCCTAACTGTGAAGGAAGGCGAAACGCCCATCGAAGAAACTGATGACCTTGAGCAGATAGATCACGGTGACCTTCGTGAGCAAATCTCTGACGTATTAACCGAGGAATATTATAAATAGAGATAGGGCCGCATCAGCAAATGCCGGTGCGGCCCTATTTTTTACTGTAACCCAAGCCCCTTAAGCGGATTGATAGGACGTATAGCTCCCGGTATCCTACCGCTGCCGCTACCTCCCGGCTCGTACTTCTTCAAGCCAGTGAAGTAAAGCCAGTCATATTTCTTACCCTTCAGCAAGTCATCCATGTCGATTTCATCCCCGTAGAATCGACGCACGGTAGCTGGTATCGCAAAGCTATTAGCTGCTTGCACTGCTTTATCCACAGCCTGGTCCGTTCCCCCGTCAATCAATGCCGTGATCATCCCGAAGACATCGGTAAGCGTATCACCGAATGGCCCTGACATATTCTTAGCCACAGCACCGGGGAAGCTATAGCGGCCAGTGTCATCAAGGATGTCCTTGGGGATATCGAAAGCGGGAGGCGTGGTTCGACCATCAAGACCACCGATATTCGTATCGGGCAAAAGGTAGGCACCGCCACCGACAAGCATGGCGTAAGACATGGCGTGTTTTGTTAATGCGCTATAATCTTTTTCCTGAATAGCCTTCGATACTAAGTCGATAGTGAAATCTGTCTGGTGCATCGGGTAGCTCTTGAACATCAAGAATAGCCGACCCGTAGGATCACGAAGGATAGGAGCCGTTCCCGCTTTGTTGAATGGAAACTGTGTCTTCGATACTAACTCCCGCGCCTTATGCAAGGCCGCATGGTGACTCATCCCCGCCTCCACATACTCCTTATAGCCGCCCAGCAATGCTGTCTCTCGGTTTACCGCCTCCGAATAACGAGCCAGCCACATAGACATATCTTGAACCTTGCTCCAAACACCACTAAAGCCATCTAGAAACTCTTCATATCTGTTTACATCTTTCGATATGCCCGACTCATCTATGATGTCTTTGATTGTCCTACCATTAAACTTTTTATCCATGCCTACATTAAACGCAGAGTGAGCATACCCCCATGCAACATTCTTACCCTGTAGCATCGGCCACGTATTAGTTAATGTCTGCGTCTGATTGATCATGCCGTGAGCGATATTAAACCCTAGCTTGGCAATGATCTGCGTACGGTATAGGAAGTTACTTGCCGAAGCGGCCGAGTATGGGTTGTTCAAATCTTGGCGAAAGTCATCCAGCTTCTTAGCCAGCTTCGCCTGTATCTGCTTCAGCTTCTCCTTCTCATTGCCCGTCCGTTCTCCAGTGATCCTATCCCGATAGCGAACCATATCGTGCATCTCTTGCATGAACTCACGGGCAGCTATGTTCATCTCATTCGTAGCATCATCACCCGCTTCCCTTGCCCGTGTGAGGACTGAGGCATCCTTGCCACCGACAAAGGTCATCAACCTATCTACTGTAGAATTGAAGAGATGACTATCCGCAAACTTAGTAGCGACCTTAGTCCTGAAGTCGGTAGGCATACCCATCGCGTATAGCCCATACTTGGACAGGTCTTTTGCTATCTCGCCTTGTCCCTCTGATATCAAGCGGGACTGTGCGCTGTTGATATGCCGTGCAATCTTATCGTTGGTAATCTTAGAGGTCGCACCTCGTATATACATCTGCATGATCTTTTGATAATCATGCTCAAAGCCGTCAAAGTTTACCTCTCTGCCTCTTAGATGCCTAAACCCACGACCAATCTCTTCCCCAACCTCTTCGCTACCTGAACGATTTATCTCATCTACTAAATCCTTGAGCCTTACCGCATCGTCAGGAGCCATCTGAGCGCTTACAGAAGCAGCGGCATACTGCCCTGCCCTGTCTTCAAAGATATGAGGGACGTAGTACCGCATACGCCTGTTCTTGCCCAAGCCTAACTCATCGGCAATCTCATTTGTTAATGACTTGTGCGCAGTGATCGCCTGTTGAATACGAGGATTAGCCTTCATCAAGGGATAGTTTTCGATAGCAGTTCCATAAGGAGTATAGTTATTCAAGTCCTCCATGAGATTAAAGAACTGCGCCCGAGCCATTGCATTCCTATCGCTAATGCCGCTCTGTCCCAGCTTCGTCATTACTCCTTCAACGCCACCCTCTTTTGGTGCGACGATCTCAAGTATTTCATTAAGCCGTTTAGTATAGGCTTCTTCGATGCCTTGCTTGCGTCCGATCAGGTCTACCGTATTCCGTATCGCATGGGTAGAAATAGGATCAGCGCCAAACCCTAAGACCTTGGATGTAGGCACCCAAAACTTACGGAACAGGGTGTGCATGAGGCCCGTAGACTTACGCTTCTGATCAGGACTAACTTCAATCGTAGCATACTCAGGCAATGGTGGTTCATTAGAATCGAAAGATCGACTCGTAGCCGTTTTCTCTATTTGATGGATATCATGCGCTTGGTTGAAACCTTTTGCATGAGTGCGAACACCCTTGAGGTGGTCTATAAGCTCTTGAGCATCGGTAACTTTAATGCCTGGCACTATATAATTGAGCGAGTTGAGTGATTCTTGAGGGTCCAACCGACGAACCTCAGTGAGAAGGGAAGCCAACTCACGAAGCATAGCTTCAGGGGCCAAGCCTTCGCCGCCAGCCTGTGGTTGTATTGGAAACTGTTCGAAAATATCAGCAGTCCCGCCTCCACCCTCACCACCAATCCCTTGCAACAACCCCCCGGTTCTTTTCCAATAATCTACCACTTCATCTATCTGCTTGGTTGCTTTCTCAGCAAACACATTTGTCTCTGCTGACCGATCATCCTTGATCAACTTTACTTCAGGTTCAAGAGCGTTATACCTTCTTATAGCCCTTCTGTTTATTTCATTCTCATAAGAAACCTTATCGAACTTAGGGGGGTCTAATGCACCAGATTCCTCTGCTGCTTCTGTTAGCTCCCTACCTTTGTGAGAGCTTTCTACCCACTCTTTCCACTTAGACCTTGGGAATCGCTTGTGTTCAAGCTCATGGAGAATGACAAATGTCCTAAAATTATCATAGGAATCCCTTAGATCACCATGCCCTTTACCCTTGCCGATACCGGGACTTATTCCAAATACCCCACCCTTACCCTTTGTCCACTGTTCAGGCTGTTGCCACAGCTTGTACATGGCATCTTCATCGATCTCAATGATGTTCCTATTGATGCCATTGCTATCCTGAGTCTGACGCAGCTGAGCTACTGGGCCGTCGAGCTTTACATTCTGATTAACAAAGACCTCTTTGCCATATCCCTTAGTGGCATTCGATTCCGATAGGTTGAGGGTGAATAGATCCTTGTTTTCCGTAGACCATACCGTCCCTCCCGGTCCTCGGTAGGTCCAATTCAACTTGGGAGCAGTTACGTTTTGGTCAGGCCAAGGATGGTCATCACCAATAAGCTCCTCATGCCTATTGACAGCTCTTCTATTTGCATTGCTTCGCGCCCGACTCGCCTGTTCCGCATCGGCATAGATTGGCGTAGTCCTCTCTGAGGGCATGGGCGCACCCTGATGGTATGCCTCAAGGCCAGCCTGATCTACATTGCTTGACCATGCACCGGGAGTCTCTGGACCTGTTAATACCTCTGCCTCATCTGGAGACAATTGGGCAGAAGGACCATCAGGTTCGCCATCGCTATTGACTCGTAGATCCGTCTGGTCTTCTGTGTCTTGTAGCACTTCCCTGCGAAGATTCTCACCTTCAGATACGACCTCTGGCGTGTTGCCCTGCATCTTGCGCTTGGCTCTCCACGCTAAAACCTTACGGCCTAGTATCTCCGACCCCACGCCTAATGCCATCCACTCAGCAAGGCTTTCATCCAGCGTATCAGCGTCCTCACCACGAACAATAGGGGCAACAAATCCACCCATCAATGCTTCAGGCGTTGCCGCAACTCCGATCTCCGTCAGCTTACCCACACCCTGAAGCGCACGGGAATTGGGATTTACGCCCTTGCGGATAAGCGCATCAAGCACCTTCTTGCCAGCCGGGACACCTATTCTTGCCCCGGTTTTCCATAGCGTAGCACCTGAAACCATACCGCCAAGCAATCGTCCCGCTTCACGGGCTGGCTGCACCTCGCCAAGTAGAGGCAAGTCCACAGACCCAGCCTCCTTGCCCGTATCAGGAAGGTCGACCATGCCCCACGAAGCACCCTCGGGAAGACCCGCCATAAAAGCAGCGGCATTATCAGCAAGAGTATTCTCTGGCACCTCAAACTCTGACATATCATAACCACGCTTCTTACCCTGTCGAATAAGGGTATCCTTGAAGAAAGGAGACTCCTTAATTTTCGTGGCTATCTTTAGCTTCATCGCATCAGGAAGTGGCCGTGCCATTACTCCTCCCTCCACAATTTTTCAACTAAATCACGCCCAAATGCAGGCAACTCTTCGTTCCCATTCTTATCCCCTGTTGCCGTCGCTGATGATGTGACTTCTCCAGTACCTCCATCTTCCGATGTGGTAATTGGATCTTCAGTTGTTTCATCAACATTTTCATCGTCATCATCATCCCATATGTCTTCTCCGCTTACGATGAAATCCATTGTTATAGTTATCAAATCATTAAATTGATCTTGCTGATCGTCCGTCAACTCACTCCAAAATGTGGGAGTTGATTTTAATTGAGCCAATGTCCTGACTTGCGTAAGCGCATTCACTTGTTTTTCTGTCGCAGTAGAGGGCAAGCTCTTAACCGTCATGGTTGGATTCCCATCCTTGTCCTTATTAAGGATGTCTATTGTTATAAATTGCCCATCGTCATTAATGAACTTGTATCCATTGGCAGTCGCATTCATATGAGCAATGCCAATGCCTTGCCTTTTTAGGTCTGCCTCCACCCTAGCTTGACCTTCTCTAAATGCAAGCTCTCGGTCCCGAAAACTTGCATTACTCAAAGCATCGTATCTATCGGCACTAAATTTCCTAAGAGCCTGTGATCTGCTGAAGGCATTTTGGATCTTTTGTTCGTTGAACCTATCCCTATTAAGGTCGGCCTCCTGTCCCCGTAGCCCAATTTGATCCTCATAGTATTTTTTTATAGCCTCATTTTCCTTTCTCTGTAATTCCAATTGTTGTCCCTGTGGGCTATTAGGATCAAAGGCATACTGAGAGGGATCAAACTCATAAGGAGTAGAGCCGAACGTATTCTTCAGCGAAGACATGAACCCAGCACCACCTTGCGTAGCGGCTGGGTCTGCTTCATTCTGCTTATAGCCAGCCATAGCCATGATGCGGTTCATCTCATTCTGCGCATCCATGTTCTTCTGCTGCTGCGCTTGAGCCTGTTGCTGTGCCTGTCCTAAGACATTAAAGATTCCACCGATCATGGCGCTATCCTATATTATTGATAAGCTGGTTGAAGAAGGAACCACCCTGACCATACAAGGCATTAGCGATATCGCCCTGTGCGCCAGCAGCCGAGCCTAGGCCCGTTGTCGCTGCCGCCATGTTAGGCTGTATCGCATTACCCAAGCCACCCAGCGCATAGCGCAAGCCCTCATCACGCTGCTGCTGTGGAGTATAATACTGCTGGCTGAGTGAGTTAATATAGTTGAGATAGTCCTGATTAGCTTGACGCTGGAGCATATCCTGAAAAGCCATCTCTTGCTGCACCCTACCGAACTCACCCGTAAGCGCACTGGATAGATCCTGTAAGCGACCCCTAGCCATCGACTCATCAAGGCCAGCCGCTTGCATCTGGAACTGGCTTTGCACCGCAGTCTTGTCTCTCGCCCTGCCTTCCTCTACTTCGCGGATCGCAGCGCGATAAGCGGGAGAGCCTAAGTCATCGGTAACAGCAAACTGATTCTTGACGCGCTCAATGGCATCGTCATAGTTCTTGTCAATCGCTGACTCCTGACCCTCTAGTATATTTGCCTGTCGCGTATCATACGGGTTTGCTCCACCCACTCGACTGAGGACATTCTCAATCAATGGGACACGCATGGACTGCGTATAGTCCATGATCTCAGGCATATTTAAGACGGGATTCTCTATATCATACTGATCAATATTGGCATCCGTAACCCTATCGGGTGCCTCACTCCAATCAATCTTATCCGTATCCCAATCCCGTGCATCAATAGCTTCGGGAGAAGCAAAATCCAGATTAATAGACTCGGCAAGCTTATCAAGATTGCCACTGCTAATAAGGTCAGTCATGTCTGGCTGATTAGGAATCAGATCCCTGATATCATCCAGAGTAGGGATTAGATCCCGAAGACCTCTAATCTGCTGATCAATGCCATGTAAATTACCAAACATCGCTGTCTGACCCGCAGTCATAGGATCTATCAGCGAGTTGATATAGCGATCTGTTTCACCTAGCCTACCGGTAAGTCCTTCTTGTCCAGCTAGAATATTTGCTAATCCAGAGCCAAAGTCTTCTCCGAACTGCTCTTGACCAGAGAGAATGTCACCAAGTTGACTTCGCTGGGACATATCGGATATACGGAATTGATTTCCCAAGCCACCAATATCCTGACCCAGCGCCCTACTCAAGTCACCAAGGCCCGTAGTAAAGCGATCTCCCATTACATCAAATGCGCCCGGGCCAACTGTAGAATTGCCCCACAACTTGCTCTCTATATCGCCAAACTGAGTACTAAGATCACCCATCTGGCCACCAAGGCCAGATATGCCAGTGTCGAAGCGATTACCTAAAATATCAAAGGCACCTTCTCCAACTACAGAATCACCAAACAGCTTAGACCGAATACCTCCAATGTCTTGCCCAATCGCCCCCTGTAAGCCTGAGATGTCTTCACCAAATCTATTGCCAAGCACCCCTAATCCAGTATCAAATCGACTGCCTATTCTATCATATAAACCTCTTTGTCCTTCTTGGTCTCCAAAGAGGTAATCAGTTATACGATCTGCCTTGCCACCTAATTGATTAAAGCCAGTGTCAAAGCGGCTACCCATCCTATCATATAGATTGTCAAAAGCACCGCGACCAGCTTGACTGCCTTGTAAGAAATCAGCAAGGCTACGGACATCGCTAAAACCGGTATCGAAGCGCTGGTTTAAGTCACCGAAACCAGTATTAAAGCGATTGCCCAATACATCAAAGGCACCGGGACCAGCTTGGCTTCCTCGTAGGAAGTCACGAATGCCACGAACATCGCTGTCAAGTCCACCAAACCGAGTGTCCAAGTCTCCAAACTGAGTGTCTAAATTCCCAAAGCGAGTGTCTAAATTCCCAAAGCGAGTGCGAATGTCATCGAAGGCACCGGGACCAGTTACAGAGTCACCAAATAATCTTCCAGAAAGTGCGTTAGTAGCACGGGTTACATCGCCGCCTAAATCACCCCGCAATCCAAGGATGGCATCTGTGAGCTGTGTATTAGTAACACCTTGAAAGGGGTTCGGAAGATAAGACCGGGGATTACTTGATGCCGAACCCGCTGGATGTTCACCGACGCCGCCAGAAGTGCCTGTATCAAATAGTCTCCCAAAATTCTTTCCATAGTCGGGTCCAGCCCACGGCTCAGCTGGATTAGCAAAGAAGCCAGTTCTTAAGTCTTGCAAGCCATAGTCTGGCCCACCCCCACCAAGAAATCCTTGATTAGGTAGAGTAAAGGCATCGCCAGTGTCGAACAGGCCTTCAAAGGAGAAAGACTGATCAGGGCTATAGCCCCCCGACTGGTTGGGTAGTGAAAAAAATGGGTTGCCACCAACGGGACCAAGGCTGCTACCACTAGGTTGAGAACTGATTACCATATCCTCAAAAGATCCAGACTCAGCAGGATTACTGCCTCCCCAATTAAAACCAAAATTATTACCACCTCCACTGCCGCTTCCACCACCGGCATTACCACCCTGTTGCGGACCCCTTATACTCAACCAAGGGTTCATCATTTGAACGGCACTCCACACATGGCCGGGAATCGACGTTAGGGCATTCGCGGCCCGTTCCATAATGCCTCCTTGACCGCCTCCACCACCGCCTTCATTTACATTGTAGTAATCTCCCAATGTATGTGTCCCGGGCGTACCGCGAGTCCCACTAACATAATCAAGGGGGATATCAGTGCGACCATCACCACTAACTCCACCCTGACCTAACACATTAGTTGTGGTATTGGTGGTATTCGTAGTATTAGTGGTGTTAGTAGGAGTCACTGGCGTGGTGGTATTTGTGCTATTCACCCATGTTGTTCCAGCAGGTTCACTAACACTAGCTACGGAATCTGGAGTTTGACCGAAGGACTGAGTAGCCACCTGCTTCCCCGCAGGCTGAACAGGAGCATTCCAATCAATCTGCTGACCTCCATATAGCGCAGTGAGATTCTGAGGACTTAGGTCTACACCATACTGATCTTTAGTTTGATTGTAGACATCATCCTTGGACATAGACATCCAGTCCATGCCAAAGAGATCGGAGATCCTTCGTTTAGCCATTGTTATTTATCCCTAGGTGGGTTGACCCAAGATATTAAGGCCAGTAGGTGACGTGAATCCTTCGGACTGACTATTCACTGACCCAGGTGGAACAGCTGCTGCCGCTGCTGCTTGTTGTAACATTGGATTTGTCACTGCTGGACCACGCCGACCTTCAGCCATCTGCAAAGCCGCAGCGATATTGGGACCACCAAGGTTTACATTTCTGGGACGAAATGAAGATTCCCCACTTGTACCCGGCACTCCCGTCCTATTTACTCGCTGATAGGGATTAGAATACTGCATCCCTTGTGCCATGAATCGCGGCATTGCTGTATTCTGACGGTTAGTTAATGCCTGTAGTAGCTGCTCTCTGAAAGGCTGCTCGGCACCAAACTGCTGTTGCTGCATCTTCATCTGCTCTTGTGCGAGATTCGCCATCATCTGGTTATACTGAGACTGTTTCCCTGCCGCCTTGGACCCTGTAAAGGCAGACCATAGCGATCCTAATGCGGGAAGGCCATATTTAGCAATTTCAGCCCACGGCATATTATTCAACCTCCAGTTCTAGTTCTTCTTTTTCCTGATACTGCGCCCGAATGACGCTACGCCTTTCATGATCTTTCTTAAGCGCATTACTGCTGTCCCATACCGCTTTCTTGAGAGCCAGCAATGCCTTTATCTGCTCTCCCCGAAGTACCTCTACCGCTTGCTCTGGTGTTGAGGCATTGGGGTCTTGCTCTATGGCACCAACAGTAACGAAGTCATCTAAAGACTCTTGCTGGGCGATATGCTGGGTACATTTCTCCCACTGGCCCAAGCCTGACTGAAGGCGAAGTACTAACTTCTTTACCTTCTCCATCGTCTGTAGGTCAAGCTGATGCATACGCTCGTCTATGGTATATACGTCTTTCATATCTTCCTCAATGTTTGCCTGTTACGGATATAGTTGGCTCGTTCCTCTTCAGGATTTACGCCGACATTGCAGGTAACAAACGACTCCGCAGACGTTCCCGATTTGACTACACGAAGAACAAGCCATCCCATAGTGTTCGTATCCGTGTCATTTAATTGAACGGTATACCAGCCATTACCAACTTCAGCCCATGTTCCATCGCTAGCACTGGCCCAGGAACCTCCATTTTTACTGACTTGTATCGTTGGCGATGAGACACTGGTTTCTAGCGTGGCAAGATCTGTTTCATCTACCAGCTGTATAGGCACCTTTTGGCCTGCCACACCATGCGACAGACCAATCGGGCCATATAAGAAACCAGACTTAGCCACTACTCATCATCCCCTTTCAGCCGCTCAATCATACTCTGCAACTGAGTGATCTGACCTTGCTTCTCCGTAAAAGCATTCTTGAGTTGGTTAACTCTTTCGCTGTGAGCATTATGCTCGTTCGCAATCTGTTCCTGTTCACCCAACTTAACCTTCAGGTCTTCTTCCAACTGCTCAAGAGTGAGGCCGCTCATGAGATATCTCCTATGAGTTGTTAGTGATAAATTGACGGACAGAGTTTATCGCTGCCGATAACCCTGCTACTACATACGGAACAATGTCAGGTGTTGATAAAGCATCAGGCATATAGCCGAGGTTGCTAATAACAGAATAAGCAACAGCACCCACTCCACCCACTGCTGCGCCCTTCGCAGTTTTCGCAGTTTCCTTCTTACCGAATCCGACTTGGATATTCTCTTTGATTTTGTCAATCATTGTGTCCTCTTAATGTTGAAAAGGCCGCATGGCCCATGCTAACAGACTGCCGATAGCAACTTGGATCACGCCAATGGTCGCTTCGTGTTCAAATACAGGTGACCATTTGCCCCAGCCTCCACTGACTTCGACCACTTGGTAGGTAATAATGAGCGTCGTGGCCGCTGTACTGGCGTAGGCTGCACTGCTTTTCTCTTTTGCTTTGGCATGTTCTTTCTTGGTGAGAGTTACAAGCTCACTCTTGGCCTTCTTTAAATCCGCTTTCGTCCCGCGTACTTCGTGCGTCCGTGACTTAAGCGTAGACGAGGTTGCGGAAAGTTGCCTCGATTTCTCATCGTAGGCATCGTATAGCTCGGAATACCTTTGCCGCAATTCAGCAAATGACCCAATCGTTTTGGGGTCACGTGGTAGCCTTCTCGGCATATTATTTGCCCCGCTTGGGCGGCACCTGCCCTTCTGCCCACTCAATGACTTTTGTTATTCGCTGGTTCTGGCCTTCCACACGACGATCAACCTTGCCCACCCGATCCCGCACCG
>VTLG01001932.1_pt1 | contig 16540 bp, 10 predicted proteins | sample 4694571 | NCBI WGS metagenome assembly VTLG01 (sample SAMN12604809, study PRJNA352737) | marine metagenome | biome: ENVO:00000447; feature: ENVO:00000209|ENVO:00000569|ENVO:01000036; material: ENVO:00002151; isolation source: viral sequences binned using virsorter ...
GCCATCTGCTCTTCATGGTCATCTACATTTTCTTTGAGCTTGGTAAAGATTCCTTTTTTTTCTGGCGGTTTTGTCTCCATTTATTTATCTTACCTTGTATAAATTTTTGTGCTCTTTTTCTAATGTTCTCAATTAGAGGCTGTGTTAGCGTTGTAGCTGCCACAGCTGTAACCGCCGTTGTAAGAGCTGTGACTACAACTTCAGTAGAAGGTGCAGGCACTGGCTGTTTAATAAACGGTATTTTTAAAGTAGGTGGGGGTGGTGTTTCTTCTACAGTTTTAACTGGTTCATCTTCCTGATCTCGTAGATCGCTAGGAGGAACTACCATAGGTTTATAGTATGGTACGTCAGCTGTAGGTAAAGGTATTTCGACTGTCTCTATCTTTTTAATATCAGGTAATACTATGGTGGGTATTTCCATTATGCTGCTTCAAGTGCTGCAACTTTAGTTTCTAGTACTTCAATTTTAGATACAGCTTCTTGTAATGCAGCAGTTAATAAAGGAACAAGTTTACTTGGATCTATTTGTTGATAAATTGGATCTCCTTTTTTTACACCTGTTTGTTCGTTATCTTCTGTAGCTACTTCATCTTTTGCACCAGTGACAGCTTCTGGAACTGCTGTTACTTCGTGTGCTAAGAAACCATCAATCGTTGTGCTTTTGTCATTCTTCCAGTTAAATCTTCTTGGTATTAAAGTTTTTAATCTTGTAATCCCATTAGATAAATCGACTATGTTTTCTTTTAATCTATAATCTGAACTTGTATTGTAAGCAACAGTACTACCACCTCCAGTAACAGTAATACTTCCAATTAAACTAGTAGAATAATATAAACCTATTAATCCTTGACTTGTGTTGCCACCAACAGCAGCGATTGGATATGGCTGTCCTGATTCTGCATACGATGTTAGAAACCCATTGTAATCAGTAGTGGTATGTACAAGTAATCTACCCCCAGAATTTAACCTCATACCTTCTTTTAATTCATCAATATTAGATGTAGATGTAGTGTGATATTTAAAACTTAAATAAGTTCCCCAATTAGTTGTGCTATCTCTACCAAAACCAATACCAGATCCAATTTGTCCGACACCACCAGAATGACAACCTACTAATAAAACTTGATTGTTGGCTGCGTTACCACCAGTTGCAGTTAATTGGAAAACATTATTAGCACCCCAATCAGCAGCCTCATCATCTCCTGTTGCTTCAAAAACACCTAAACCTATATCAAATTTTGTATTTGGTATTCCACTATGACTTCCTATACCAAACTTAGTGCCATCATAAACAAGTGATGACTCAGCTTCTAAAGTATTAGCAGTACCAGAGCCAGTAATAACTCTGTTATCTGCGTTGTTGTTTATTGTTGTACCAGATACAGTCTCGAATGTAGGATCTGCTCCGTTGTTTGCACGTAAGAACTTACCATCGTTAGATGATGTACCATGCTCTAGCTTGGCTAGTGTTACGGCTGTGTCTGCAATCTTAGCGTCAGTAACTGCACCATCATTTATTTTAGCTGTCGAAACTGCACTATTTTGAATTTTGTTTGTTGTTACTGCATTATCTGCAAGTTTATCTGCTGTAACTTGTGAGTTTGCTATGTGTGCAGTATCTATACTTCCGTCAGTATAGTGCTCAGAGTTTATAGCATCGTCTGCTATCTTAGCTCCAGTAACTGCGTCTGCTGCAATCTTAGCTGTAGTTACAGCACTGTCAGCTATTTTAGCTGTAGTCACACCACCGTCTGCTAACGCACCAGTAATGTATAAAATACCATTCATGTTTGCATGACTGGTACACTGATAATATAAAACATCAGGAGCATCGTGTTGTACTTCTACAATAACTGTACCAGTACCACCATTGTTAGTAACACCAGTATTGTATGCAGTACCACTTGCTCCAGATGTGCTTTGTATTCGTAAAGGGTGAGCAGATCCCTTTTCAAATCTATATGTCTTACCTCTTGTCAGGTAAAGTGTAGGGTCGTTAACTGTTCCATTAAGACCCTCTCCTTGAAAGGTGTAGTGATCTGAACCACTAGCACCTATTGTAAATACGTGGTCCAGAGCTAACTCGTCTAAACCAGCCTTATTTATCTGTGTTAATGTCATTATCTATAATTTTAATTGGTAATCTTTGTAAAGGGACTGGTATAGATGGAGTTAATCTATCTACAGTTTCATTTCTTAATGACTCAATTGCAGCTCCAGTTTGATTAATTGCTTTGGCATTATCAACTTGTAAAAATGGAATCCATGCAACTGCACACCCATATTCTTCAATTTGTTCACCTGTTTGTGGGTGAGTTCCGGCAATTTTTGTGTACCAAGCACACTCAAGTTGCCTACAATCTTCTCCTATTAAAGGACATAGAGTACCGTGTTTAAGTTTTGCCATATTAATCTTTAGGTGAATGTAACCAACCGGTCATAATGTATTTAACATTTTTAGGTGGATAACCTTGATGAACATAAGTCCATGTTGCAGGGAAAAATACTAATCTTCCTTCTACAGGACTTACTTGATCTCCATTATAAAATTGTGTCCAACCTTCTTTTACGTTGTTTAAATAAAGTATGTAAGTTATAACTCTGCGATGTCCATTAGCTACTGAAGCATCAGCATGCCATACGTATCCTTTTCCCGGTTGTGTTTTTTGTATTTGATATCCTACATCATATAAATAATTTGCAGTGTTATGTGTATACCGTTGCTGAGTCGTAAAACTAATTAATGAATTATGATTAAGATGATTACTATAATCGTGTAATCCAGAAGTTATCAAATCTTTAAATAGCTCTTCTTCTTTTTTCCATTCTTTATTATATAAAAGATGAATGTCTAAACTATTTTTTATGTTTAAATTTACGCCACTGCCAGTTATACCTTGTTGAGCTTCTTTCTTTCTTCGTTCAAATTTTTTAATTATTGATTTACATTTTTTAGAATCTAGAACTTTATCCCAAATATAAATATATGGGTCAGTCAGTCTGGTGGAATCAATCATTAATCTTTTGATGCAATAATTACGTCTAAGTATTGAACAGCTAAATCTAAATTTGAAACTGAAATACTATGGTTGTGTGCTGTTCCTGTAAAGGTTGCGTTATGGTTATGAGCTGCACCAGTAAAACTAGCTGTGTGGCTGTGTGAACCACCAGTAAATCCGTGTGAGTGACCTTGACCTCCACCAGTACTACCTGTACCAGCATTAGTGTTAGTGTTACCGTGACGATAATTGTTCATCATGTTGTTTGACCAACCTCGGTTATCGTCAGGCATTTTGGTGTAGTTATGAGTATGTGCAGGAATTTCGTTGATTGTTAGTGTATGACTATCAACTGTTCCTCCTGTAGTCGCACTATCAACCGTAATGTTTCCAGCAGAAGGTGCGTTTGCTACTGAGATGTTACCTGTAGTTGTTGTATTACCAGCGTTTGCTGTAATTCCTACGCTTCCAGTAAAAGTATCAGTAAAAGCATTAGTACCACCAGAACCAGCAGTTCCCGATACAACTCTAAGAGTTTTATTATTTATACCACTTGTTACTTTTGTCCAACCTGTAGGAGCTGCTGTTTGTTGAAACAACATTTTTGTTCCAGACGGGAACGCAGCAATTCCTGTTAAGTTTGCACCATTAACAGCTGGTAATGTAGAAGGAAATCTTGAATCAGGTATAGTACCAGATGTCAGGTTGCTCGCATTTAAGTTTGTAAAATCTACAGTCTCAAATGTAGGATCTGCACCATTATTAGCTCGTAAAAACTTACCATCATTACTAGAAGTACCATGTGGCAATTTAGCAAGTGTAATCGCTTCGTCAGCTACTTTAGCTGTAGTTACTGCACCTGTTCCAATTTTACCAGAGGTTACTGCACCAGTTCCAAGTTTTGCTTCTATAACTGATCCATTCTGTAGTATTGCTGATGTAACTGTATTGTTGCTAGGTGTACCTATTCCGACTGCTGATCCGAGGACAGTAACAAAGATAGAAGCACCGTTAACAGGAGCGGAGCCAAATATAATATCATTACCGTCAATAGCGTAGCCCTCGCTGGGTTGACTTGATCCAGCGTTAGGTTTCTGAATGACTCCATCGACGCTGACAATAAGTTGCTGTGCACTGGTAGGTGCGACACTAAGTGTAAATCTATAGGCTGTTCCATTAGGTGTTGCACTTCCTCCACCTGTGCTTGATGAGCTAGATAGTGTTGATATAAAAAAGTTACCAATAGCTGTAGTCTCTTCCCATGCAGAGTCCGCAGAAGAGTAAACCATAAGCTTACTGTTAGTTGTATCATACCATAAGTCACCACCATCTAGAGAAGATGTAGGAGCAGAGGCTGACACTCTGTATCTGTTTGAGAATGAGTTTACTGTTGCACTGATAGCTTGTATATCAGCTGCACTAGCTAACTGTTTGTGGAATGTATATGTGTGTAAAGTTGTTGTTGTCTGTACGTTAAGACCACTGGTTGCTGGTAAGGTTTGACTTTGTAATGAAGAAGGAAACCCAGTTATAGTTACAGTGTTACCTGTGCCAGCACCATTAGATATAGTTGCTACACCACTACCATTGACTGCAAGACCACTTGCAAGTTGTGATATAGATACAACTGTACCAGCACCGTTGCTTGGGTCAGGGTTAGCTGTAGGAAAGCTAGTTTCGTTTGCTATAGCTACAAAACCACCAAGAGCATTTGTTACAGACAATACAAGGTCGTTTACCGCCTTAGATGTAGGAATACGAGTATCACTACTTGTAGTAACAGAAGTTTCTAGTGTTATACCGTCAAGCTGGTTTAGCTCGGCTGTAGAAGCTGTTAAAGCTGTGCTATCAGCTAAAACTGAAGCTGTGCCTGATTGCATACCAGCTAAAGTCTTAAGCTCTGCATCAGCGATCTTAGCTGTAGTAACTGCGTTATTAGCTACTTTACCTGTTGTAACAGCACTATCTGCTATTTTATTTTCTGTAATTTGCAGATCACCTACATGAACTGTATCTATAGATCCGTCAACATAATGTTCAGAATTTATAGAGTCATCAGCTATTTTTGTACCATTTATAGCATCTGCTGCTATTTTAGCTGTTGTTACTGCACCACTAGCAATAGTCAAAGCTACTGATCCAGTTACATCACCTGTATGAGTCTGGTTTGTAGTTTTGGCTGTATTAGCTGCTATCTCAGTATTAATAGAGTTAGCCAGTTTATCTGTGGTAACTGCGTCGTTTGCAATTTTTGCTGTCGTAACAGCTAAATTATCAAGTTTAGGTGTGTTAACTGCTGTGTCCGCTAGTTCACCAGTTGTTACAGCATTCGGTGCTAGCTTAGAAGAGTTAACTGAATTATCTGCTATCTTAGCTGTAGTTACTGCTTCACTTTTTATTTTATGGGTTTGTATTGTTTGATTCTGTTCTTCTTGTGCAGCATACAGAATCTGTGTCATGTTGTTGTTAAGATCGCCTGCCTTAACTGATGACCCTGCTGTGAATGTAGCCTTAGCACTGTCTACATCTGTATCACGAAAAATACGTATAGATGCTGGGCTTGCGGGTATGTTGCCTGATGTAAAGACAACATTACCGCCGCCGGTTATTGTATAGCTAGTTATATTATAGTGTGTACCTGATGATTTTGTTACACCATCTACATCTACTTTAATATCGGCTTCTTTTATGGAAGGAAAGGAAAACGGCTTCGTAGCGTTTCCGTCACCTGTGTAGTCTACGAAAGTTGTTGCCATTTATTTGTATATGTTAAGTATGTTGGCGGAAGCGAATTGTTTTTGTATTTGAGCTTCTTTTTTAATTCTCTGTTCTAATATTATCTTAGAAATTTCTGGATGATCTGTAAGTCTTCTCCAAGCTAATACACGAGCTTTCTTGAATAATTGATCTATAACTTTATTATGATAATAGTCTCTAGCATCAAATTCACCACGCCTACCAGCTTTTATATCACTATACATTAGTTTCATAGATGCTATAATTTTAGGATCTTTACTAAGTTTGTCTAATTCATATTCTAAGTTTTGTGTACCTATTTCTTTTTGGAACATAGATCTAATTACAGGGTCGTCTGTTAAATTAGTACCATCAGGTGCATAATAAGTAGACATTCTTAGGTCGTAACCACTATTAAATAAAAATCTTCTACCGTCTGATTCTTCTAGATTTAATGCTACAGGACTAAACATATTAAATGATCTAGTCATAAAGTCATAATCTTTAATAGGATTACCATTAAGCATATCAAACTTAGTAGGTAAATCTCTACCGGGTAAAAATTCAGACACTAAGTTTCTATTACGAAGCGACTGACCAATACCAGAGTTGATTTCACGCATATGAGGGTTGATTAGTTTACCTATTTCATTACGTAAACCAGCTAGTGGTACAGTGTTGTTAGCAAGAGATGCTACAATACGTTCTACCTGACCGGGGCGTCCAGCTGCTAAATCTACAAGCTGTTGTATACCAGCTAGGTAAGACTTACTAGATATAGCTTGTGCCATAACTAATGAAATCTTTTGTAGTTCTCTTTCTGTCCACTCTTCTCCCATTAACATACTTGCATCACCAACATCAGCAATAGTAGATAACACAAGGTTAAAAGGTTCTATAGAATCATAACCAACACGTATGCCACCTACATCAATAGTTCTTGGCAGATATCCACCGTCTATCCAACCTTGACGTTTCTGTCTGTCAGATGGACCATTACCTGTAAGTCTACCAGACATCCAAGCTTGAGTTGCCATAAATACTACAGCAGAACCCATCGCCAATCGACCTGTTTGCAAAGCTTTAGCATTTTCTAATTCTACAACACTATTAATACCATACTTTTTAAGTTCTGCTATATTTTTGTTTGTAGCAAATGCTATATCATTAAACTCTTTAACTAAAAAGTTAAATCCGGGTGTATGCTTACCTGTAAGTGCAAGTCCGTTTACACCAGTTCTAGCAAATAGAAAGAATGGTCTAACGTATGGATTAGCTGTTAGTACATCATTAAGACCTTTAGCAAACCCTGTTAACGGTTGTGTAAGTGTAACTTCTTGACGTGCAAAATTAGTTGCTTCATCTCTTATGTTACCATTACCATCAAATATCTGTTCATAAAAATCATCTTCATAAGCTCTCATCAGTTTTGTATTTATCTTAGGCATTTCATATCCATTGCCTTGCATATCCAAAACTCGACGCATAGCTTTTTCTCTCATCTTGGCTCTACCTAACAAAAATGTAAAAGCGTCATCAGTTGCTGCCATTATTTTAGTAGAGTATGAAAAGAAATTATTATTGTTTATGTTACGTACCATGTTGGTAAAAGCAAACATAGCTCTATCTGTTGCATCAGCTCTACCACTTTCTTCTGCCCATCTACGTACAACTTCCCAATTGTAATCTCCTTTATGAAATTCAACGTATCTAGTTTTAATAGTTGACAGTTCACCACTCCAGTAGCCATTAAGTTTTGTAAAAAATAAATCAAAAGCTTCTGGTACAGCCTCTAACATACCAGCCATAGAGGATAAACTACTTTTTACAGTAGCTGAGTCTCCTGTAAATGGATAGCGTAAAGTAGCTCCAACAAAAGTCTGTAATGGTCTAAGAAATGTTGCAGAACCTGTACCTAAAAGTGCTCGCATTGGAGTTTTAGGTCCACTTAGTACGCTATGACTGACCATTTCTTGTAAACTTCTAATTAATGCTCCAGTACGGTCAGGCTGACCTTCGGCTAATTTACCACCTTTTAGTATAGTTCTTGCCCAGTTGTCAAAGTCTTCTAAATTATTAACATTTTTCATCATAGAAAATGTTTCAAATAACGCATTAAGTAAGTTATCATCTGGATCATCTTTAGCTATTTTTAGCATAGACAAGATAGATGATTTTACATCTTCCATATCTGACTTTACAGCATTGTTTACAGCATCATTTAACTGTCCTTTAGTTTTTCCAGCACCAAATGATCTAAAATAATCAGATGCTACAAACCTAGATTTTTTAGTTTGAAACAAAGCAGTTAACATAGTATCAACAATCTGCTTCGCCGGACCATCTATATCATCTAGAGACACGATATCTCTTAATTCTCTGCCTGCAATACCTGTGTCACGTAGTTTTTTAAGTAAATCACCTACAACTAAATCAGCAGTAACAACTGTTTCACCAGCCCATGTCTCATAAACTACATCACCTATAGGAAGAGTAGCTGGTTTCTTATCGAATAACTCTTGTAAATACTCGTCAGGTGACATATCCATAGGATCTCTGCCTTTAGTTATTTGATGGAAGGACTCTACAGAATCTCTCCATAGTTCACTTAATAAAGCTCTATTACCTTTTACAGCATCTAGCTCTCTTGCAAACTTCTCTGTACTCATCAAACCTTTTAATGTAGATTCAACAATCTCATCAGTCGTACCACCATATCTGGCAATACGTTCTCTTTCAACAGCAGTCGTAACTCCACCGGTAGATCCATCTTCAGATCCCCAGTCTTTACGAGTACGTTGTAACTGATCTCTAGCATCGCCGGGGTCAACAGTAGATGTGTGAGCACCTTGATGTCTGTCAGCAAATGGTTTATTCTTATCAGCTCTAAACTGTGTGTCATTACGTCTGAGCTGTGCTAATGCAGCAGTAGTTGTTTGATCTTCTATACTACCATTACGACGTATGATTTGTCGTTTGACTGTTTTACCACCTTTACCTAGTAGATATGCAGCACCATCAAATGCTAGTCCTATACCCATACCTTCTACGATGTTTTTCATCTTCATCATAATAGGATGGTCAGTTTCTTTAGTACTTAATGGTGTATCTATCCAACCATAACGGTCTCTCATAGCAGCTAACGCATTGTGCCCGTCTGATTCTTTTGATATTAGATCAGACATACCACCGATAGCAATAGCTCTAGTTACATTTCCAGCACCTAGTAATGCTGATGCACCACCAGCTAGTAAAGGTATACCTGTAGCTGCAAGTCCTTTAGCTGCAAGTACAGTACCAACAGCTAGTGAACCAAAGTGTACAGTTCCTCTGAGTAATTGACCCCACCATGTTTTGGTAATAATAGGATCTTCTTTATTAGTAAAAGGATCCCATTCTGGTGTGTAAGATCCTGTTTCTTCTATTTCTCTTTGTCTGGCTCCAGAAAGGGCATCAAATGTACGCTCTCCAAATGTAGTTACTGACGATGCAGTATCCTGTAACCCACCTGACAAACTAGATTGTAATTCTTTAGCTACTCCTTTGATACCCCATTGATCTGCATTACGAGGGTCTTCTCTAGTAGCATTATAATTTTCGACTTGTCTTTGTTCTTCTGCCTGAGACTCAGTAATCTGATCTGAAATAGCATTAGCTTCTGCGACTTGTCTAGCAACCTCATCTAAATCAGGGATTGATGGGTCATATGAAGAACTCATTTATTTTTCCTCCTTTTTGTCAGGTCCATATAAGTCCATATTAATTTTGTATTGTGCAGCACCTTTTAAAAGATAACGAACTTCATTCCAGATATTTTCATCGTCATCTACGTCTTCAATACCTTTAAATAGTTTTTCATAACTTTTAGATTCGTCCGCACCTATAGGTAGTAAACCTAGCCAACTTACATCTCCGTGAAGAGTTAGTTTGTTTTGTGATTCTAATGCTAAATTAAGCATCATTAACTCATCTTGAAATGTACGATCAAATACTCTATCAGCAATAGGAATGTTATTCTTTAGCATGTATTCTAGTAATAGTTTAAGATTATCACCTCGAATACCATAGATTCCATATTGTTTATCATCTAAAATTTCGTTGGTATTACCAGCCAACATATTTCTGTATAAATCATTTACAGGCATTTCTGAAAGGTTTGCATTTTCATATCCCCCTTCTGTACCAACTTGAGCTGTAGTAAATATAACATTTTCTCCACCTTCTTTAATTCGATTTTCAGCAGCTGGGTTATCAAGAAGTGCCTCAGTAATACCTGTAAAGTTTTTAGACTTACTCAAAATTGTTTGGTATGTTTTTGCGTCGGTTGGAAAATGTGTTAAGTTTCTAGCAGTTATAGAATCTACTTTACCTTTTAGTGGAAGTAAAAAGTTATCATACTCATTGTTTATAATACCTAAAGCTTTAAGTCTTGCAACCATAACACCTCTGGCATCTAAGTCTGGAAAATACTTTGCTAAGTTAACATATAGTTGAGGTATGTCTCCGCCAAACTTTAATTGGTTTTGACCTTGTTCAACATATTTTAACTCGCCAACATGATACTGCTTACTATCTAACCACGATTGTTTAGATTCTTTGGTGTTACCAACTAACTCTGTGTTTCTTATTAAGATTTTACCGGGGTCGTAATCTACTTCATCATCAGGTATATTATCATTATAGGCACCATTTTTTATATTTTCTGATACTTGTGTAAATGCGTCTGCCCTAGCTTTTACCGAATCTACATTACCTTCTTCTAACTCTTTAACTAGTCTATAATAATCTTGATTAGCTGCGATTGCTATGTAAGCTTTATTTCTTTCCTGAGTCAACTGAGTCATACCTGAGAAGTTAACCTTAGCATAATCGTCTATTTTAAGACGTATCTCACCTATAACATACTTATCTGAGTCTGTGCCTGTTATAACATTTCTATCTGTTAACTGCTTAAACTTTGATACTTCTTCAAACACGGGACTTCCAACAAAAGATTGTAGCTCCTCGTCTGATATTAAAGTACCGTTCTCTTCATAACGTTCTTTAAGTTCTGTAAAACGACCATTTTGAGCAACTGTGTCTCGTTTCATGTTTATATCACTTAGTTTTTTATCAAGTGATAGCTGTGTTTCGTTCCAGATACCTCCCATTTCAGAAAAGCTAACATTAGTTCTTCCGTCTGAATGTCCAAACTTATGCTCATTCATTAGATAATAATAGTCATCCTCTGTCATACCTAAGTTTTCATACGCAAACACGACAGCAGCTTCAAATTCTCCTAACGCTTCTTTCATAGCATCTTGTGGTGTGTAACCACGAGCTTCATATCCAGCAGCTATGTTCTTAATCATTCCAGTTTTGGAATTAAACAATGCGTCAAATCCTAGATTACCATTTTTACTATTCTTAATAACACCGTAAATAGTTGTAGCTCTACCATACAGAGTGTTGTTACTTACTTCTTGATTCGCAGCACTGTTTTGTACAATACCGTCTGCTCCAAGTCCTCTCTTAATTTCGTCTTTTAGCCCGGGTAGGATGTGATCTATAATATCTCCATCACTAATTCGAGGATTAGAGTCTCTGACATACCCTAGAAAATGAGCAGCAGCTTCTTCGTACCACTCTCTTTGGTCATCAGGGTCAGTCAGTTCATCAAATCGTAAACCGGTTCCGGAATGTAATAGATCTCTTTTTGCAATCTCCCAAAAAGCAGGGGCTAATATATTTGCTTCTTTAGCAGCATTAGAACCTGTAAGTCCTTTAGATTGTAATAGTGAAGATTTCCAAGATCCAAGGTTATCAGAAGTTATTGTAACGTCACCATCTGGTCCCGGAAAAGTATAGCTACCAGTTTTATTAATTGAGTCTTCAGCTTCAGCTATATTTATCTCAAATTCTTTATCTATCTGAGCAGCTTCCTTTTTAAAGTCAATCTTTGCAGCGTTCCACTTTGTTACGTAATCGCCATCATTGGCTTTGTCGTCTATATTTTTGAGATAATTTCGTCTATCTTTAAATTTATTATACTGCTTAACCATCTGTATGCCAGACTTAGTTAGACTGACTGCATCTTTAAAAGCTTGGTCTCTGACTTTTATAGAGTTGTTAAACAGTTCGATGTTATCCTTAAAGAACTGCTGAGAGTCTTTGATCTGTTCATCTATATTTTTGTTTACAGCTTCTGTTAAGTCTGGTTCTGTTTGGGCGTAGTTAAGTTTCTCGTCTATGTAAGGAGCACCTTTGCCCCTTCCCATAGACTCATAATATCTTGATACTGAATCTGTCATAATCTATAAGTTAAATAGTTTGCTAAATAAAGTATCACCACCACCGACTCCCATGCTTCCGATACTTGCAACTTGACTTGCAATACTTAACGCACCACTTAGTCTATCGCTTGGCGGCATCAATACAGGAGCACCATACTCTGGTCGTACACCAATAGTATTTCTGGTTTTAGCAAGTGCGACTTGATACTCTCGTTTTCTTGCTGTAAATCTACGTGCCATGTTAGCACCAAACTCGTTCTCTATTCCAGCTTCGAGTCGACCTCGAGCTTGTAATAATTTAACAAGATTTCTTCTTCCAGCTGTTCGTGATCTTCCACCTTCATTGACAGTGCTTTTGTCAGCAAAGTAAGCTGCGTAACCTTGCTCTAAAGCTTTGAAGCTTTGACCTTGAGCATATATAGCTCTTTGGTAATCATCAGAGATAGCACGACTAAAACCTCTTGCAGCTAGATCTACATTTTTGACAGCTTGTGCTTCTCTATTAAAAAATTTTAACGACTCGGAGCGATACTTAGCATCCTTCTCCATATGTCGTTGTTTCGCAGCATTTCTGGCTGCTGCATTAGCATCTACGCACACGGCAAAATTCTATAAATGGTAATTGATATGGTCCGTTCTTGACTATACGTAAGAACTTAAAACCTAAAAACTTTAATAGTTTTAAATGTACTGTATTTCTACAGTCTACTATGTTCCACAACAGAGGCTCTTCACGGCTATCGACAAACCGTTTCGCTTCTCTTGCAAATGTAATTGGATAGCGGTGTATCTCTGGAGTGCATAACATCCAAATCTGACCCGCATCCCCGACTCCTGCTAGTCCGGCAGTCTTGCCGTCTGGTACTGTGAAATACACAGCAGAGCCTTCCTGACCCACCAAAGGTAAGAAGATCATAGGATCTAGCCCATGGCCTTCTACCACCTCTCTGAGGTCATCTGAACGTAAGTTGAAAGCTACCTCTATAGCAGCTTCCGTTGTAATTGGGTGTATGTAATTAGGCACGTTTGTAAAATAATGGTGAGTAGTCTCCCTCCCATGCCATTGCTCGTAGGGTAGCTGGAGCTGGGTGACTTGATTTAAGTTTAATTTCTACGTTGTGATTTTTTTCGTAGACAGGTATAGTTTTAATATCTTCTTCTAAGTAAGGTACTCTTGATGCGGAGTATGAATCCATATCTGTTGATTCATGTACTTCGGAGTAATCGTCTTTTCCTATACGTGTTAGTGTTGTTTCGTACATACCTACTTTACCAAAGTGTAATTTGATTCTATGTACAATAAGAGATGAATTGACATCAGCACGAGATTGTTCTCCTACCTGTTTCTTAGGATAGATTCTAGGAAATTCTACTAGATACTCGTATAAATAACCTACTGTAACTGTTATTCCTTGCCAATCTCCCGGTACAGTAAAGCTTGTACCAGATATTGTACACTCAGCATATCTGCCTTGTCCATCAGTAGGAGCTGGTGTACCACCTTCATCAATAATTACAAGTTGATAATTAGGTGTGGTAACATTAGAAAGCCAACTAACATTACTAAATGTAGTTAAATTTGTAGAGGAATTGTAACTACCACCACTAACTGTAGTATGATTATCTAAGTGTATTTGAAAACTTAGATCCTCTGATCTGGTAATAATAGGATCATCGTCTGATTGTACAAGTTTTATACTTTGTAAAAAGTTGTCTGTATCTACAAAGAAATATTCATCATTTATAATAAAATGATACAGTAATGGATTGTTTAGTTTCCATTTAAACCATGCTTGTTGCTGTCTTTTGTCACCTATAGCGAGATACTTATACCCAAATACTGTGTCAGAGTTAGTTTTACCTATCAATATAACAGAGTTTTCTCGTGAATTAGTAAATAAATCTAAATCTTTTGGTAGTAATGTAGGTACTAGCTTGCTAACTTCTACAACATCAGGCTCTCCTTCTCTAGATGTGTTAGCCATTTCGTTTAATCGGCTAAATCTACCAGAGTTATCAAGGTAAGATATAGTTGTACCTAGTGATATAGGAGGTATATCTTTGTTATAGTTAAATGTAGACACGCTACGTAGCTTGGCTGTATCTGGATTTAATACAGTATCGTCTGTAGATAGTAAAAACTGTTGGTTTGTACTAAATACTAGCAGTCCAGCATTGATTTCTATACCATCAAATATATCAGATGGAAACATAGAGGCAGCAGATATGTCAATTGGGTCACTAGCAGATACAGTAAGAGCTGATTCTATAAAGAAATCAGGGGTTCCTAACGTACCCGGTCTAGATAATATAACGTTTTCGCCTGATAATAATGCTAATCTGTTACGAAAAAACAGTACTTTATTTATTCTACCAATAAAAGTATTACTATTAGACTTTGGTAGACCGTCACTTGTTTTTACAAATGTAGGCATAGGGTTAGTATTATCATCACCAACTCGTCTATCTTGATATGTAAACTGCTTAACAGTAAATGTAGTCGTAGCTGTACGTTGTATAACTAATGGCATGTTAGTTAAAGTTTTAGCTATACCCGGTTTTGCACATTCTGTCCAAGACCCTGCTCCATCAAGTTGGTTTTCGCCGTCGAATCTTAGGTAGTAATCATCTTCGTCAGACATTCTAGCGTTTTTAACTTGAACTATATATCCATGTCTACACATATTAGGTAGCAAAGTTACTTCGTTAATAGTCTTTTGAAAGACTCTCATAAGATCTTCTTCTGCTATCTCGACGTTAAAAGGGTTAGCACTAGACAGGTATATACCCGGTCCTATAACCTTAGCACTTATACCGGCTGGTAACTGAGCTGCTATACCAGCTAATATAGTATCAGCTGTAACTGCTGTATCAGCATCAAAGGGTGTAGGAGCTGGACGTATAAGCCCATCGCCTGCACTAGATAATGTAGCTTTAACTGTTGTAGTTTCTATTTCTGTTACACTAACTTCTATATATGCTTGACCATCAGAGCTGTTAGCTGTAGCTGCATGTTCTGGTTCTACACGTATAACGTCACCAACATCCCAACCTTCTCCACCATGTAGTAATACAACCTCTAAGTTGTAGCTACATCTGTAGTTCTGTCCACCCGGTCCGTTAGAGCTAGCACTATAGTTAGGGCTTACACCTTGCTGACCTAATGCTGTAATACGAAATGTTAAGTTATCTTTACCTGTTGTAATTGTAGTACCACTGCTATTTTTTACATGTACTACATTACTTGTAGCACCATAACTTCCAGCAGCTGTAACAGCATATACTTCTGTACCTATACCGGGGCAGTGACCTGAGCCATCTCCTTCGTCATAGCTATTTCCTGTAATCTTAACTTTAGTAGCTCGCTTTACAGTAGTGAGGCTAGAAGTAGCAGAGCTATCGTATATATTAATACCGTATTGACGTCCATTTTCTGTTCGTAATAGTTCGACCATAGCACAATGAGCTTCTGGTCTATCATCTGTAGTTCCTGTTGTACCTATGGCAGTATTAGCATTAGTAGTATCACGACTGTTAACAAAGGTAGTGTCGTTGATAGTAAGGAACTGTAAATTTTCTGGATCACTTGTTGCTAAATAATTTTGTATTGCAGTTTGTCCGCCAGTACCATATGCCGTAGTCATTAACTGACCATCACTGCATCGCCATACTCGGACTTGACCATCGGCTGCGACTTGACCTACGTAAGATCCTTCTGACTCATCACGATAGTAATGAAACCAAGATCCTCCGCTTTGTACATTAGATAACGGAGCAGTTCCTATACGTGCTGCACCCGGTCTTTTATATAATCCAAGTGTAATATCAGGAATCGCATTAACAATATCTCTAACTTGTCCTTGGAATTTTAAGTGATCTGGTTGTTCTGAAATCCCTTGATTAAAGCTAGGGATAGTTTGTGTAATGCCTGCCATTATCTTCTAAGGTTTCTCCATGGTTGATAAGTGTTGTATGCTGTATCATCTTCAAATCCAAACATACTATGATTACCCTGATTGCACTCATACTCCATAAGAGCAGCACGACTTAATGCTTCTTGCTGTCCTAATAGTTGTACAAGTTGTGGGTTAGCTACAAGCTGTGTAGCTGCCATACGTGAGGCTCTGTAAGTTATGTATCTTTTAAATACTGGAGGTAGATCTTCATAGTTATATAATCTAATCACATCTAACTCAATGGTTGTAGCCATGTCAGTAAATGTATCTGTGTGTTTGATTTTATCATATAGAAAACCACCACGCCTAACAAAGTTATAATGTCTTCTGCTCCAGTTATCTGGTAAATCTATTTTAACTATGTCATCTGATATAGCTATTTTGTTAGTAGTAGTATCTTTGCTAAATTCAACGTGACGTTCTCTGTTAAAGTGCCAGCCTTCCGCCTGTATATCAACATTAGCGTCACGTAGTAAATTGTATATAAATTGTATTTCTGGGTTAGCGTTAGCTATAACTCCAGTGGTGGGATCTTTTAATTGTGTTATTGGTGCTTGTCCGATAGCTACCAGTATTG
>VTLG01006357.1_pt1 | contig 16540 bp, 28 predicted proteins | sample 4694571 | NCBI WGS metagenome assembly VTLG01 (sample SAMN12604809, study PRJNA352737) | marine metagenome | biome: ENVO:00000447; feature: ENVO:00000209|ENVO:00000569|ENVO:01000036; material: ENVO:00002151; isolation source: viral sequences binned using virsorter ...
GTTAAAACAGTTAAATTGGAGAAAATAAATGGCAGACAAAATGGACAAGGCTCTACCAAACGAGCCAAGAAAACAACTTAACGTTCCGGGACAAGAAGAGATACAAGAATCTGTAGAACAAGAAATTGCAGTTGAAGAATCTAAAAAAGGCCCCGTTGAAATACAAGAAGAAGATGATGGATCAGTTACAGTTGACTTTGATCCTAACGCTGCATCCCCAGAAGGTGGTGACGAACATTACGCAAACTTAGCAGAATTCTTAGAGGATCATGTCCTAGACGAATTAGGAAGTGATCTTACACAAAAATATATGGACTACAACATGTCCAGAAAAGATTGGGAAAAAACTTATACCCAAGGTTTAGATCTTTTAGGTTTCAAATACGATATGAGAACCGAACCATTTCAAGGAGCTTCAGGTGCAACCCATCCAGTTTTAGCAGAAGCTGTTACACAGTTTCAAGCTTTAGCTTATAAAGAATTATTACCAGCAGATGGACCGGTAAGAACGCAAGTAGTAGGAGCACCAACTCCAGAAAAACAACAACAGTCAGAACGTGTAAAAGATTATATGAATTATGAGCTCATGGAAAAAATGCATGACTATGAGCCCGACTTCGACTCAATGTTATTTTACCTGCCATTAGCAGGTTCAACATTTAAGAAAGTTTATTACGATGAACTTTCTGGTAAGGCAGTTTCGAAGTTTGTTCCGGCGGATGATTTGATTGTCCCCTATTCAGCTACCTCATTAGATGATGCGGAGGCAGTCATACACCGGATTAAGATTTCTAAAAACGAATTAAGAAAACAACAAGTTGCAGGTTTTTATTTAGATATAGAATTAGGCACACCTGGTTATCAAGAAAATGAAGTTGAGAAAAAAGAACGAGAACTAGAAGGTCAAAGAAAATCAAAAGACGATGATATTTATACTTTGTTAGAGTGTCATGTTAATTTAGACCTAGAAGGTTTTGAAGATCAAGATCAACAAACAGGTGAACCATCTGGAATAAAAATTCCTTACATTGTAACTGTTGAAGAAGCTACAAGAAAAGTTTTATCAATTAGAAGAAATTACGAAATTGGAGATCCGAACAAAACTAAGATTCCATATTTTACCCACTTTAAATTTTTACCGGGTTTAGGATTCTATGGCTTCGGTCTCATTCATATGATTGGTGGTCTGTCTAGAACTGCAACTGCAGCTCTTCGTCAATTATTGGATGCGGGTACGCTCTCCAACCTACCCGCAGGATTTAAAATGCGTGGCATCAGAATTAGAGATGACGCGCAATCTATACAACCAGGTGAGTTCAGAGATGTAGATGCTCCTGGTGGTAACTTAAAAGATTCGTTTATGATGTTACCATTCAAAGAACCATCACAAACTTTATTACAATTAATGGGTGTAGTTGTATCAGCTGGTCAAAGATTTGCATCGATTGCAGATATGCAAGTCGGTGATGGTAATCAACAAGCAGCTGTAGGAACAACTGTTGCTCTTCTGGAAAGAGGATCAAGAGTTATGTCAGCAATACACAAAAGAATTTATGCTGCGCTAAAACAAGAGTTTAAATTACTAGCGCGTGTTTTCAAATTATATCTACCACCGGAATATCCGTATGATGTAGTTGGGGGTCAAAGAACCGTCAAGCAACAAGACTTTGATGATCGTGTAGATATATTGCCAGTTGCGGACCCTAACATCTTTTCACAAACTCAGCGTATATCCCTCGCGCAAACAGAGTTGCAACTGGCAACTTCTAATCCACAAATGCATAATTTATACGAAGCGTATAGAAATATGTATGATGCGTTAGGTGTAAAAAATGTTGATTTGTTATTAAAGAAACCAGAGCAACCTGTGCCACTAGATCCAAGTTTAGAAAACATTATGGCGTTAGGCGGAAAACCTTTTCAAGCTTTTCCTGGACAAGATCACAGAGCACACATTACTTCACATTTAAATTTTATGGCAACTAATATTGCTAGAAATAATCCAATGGTAATGGCTGCAATGGAAAAAAATATTTTTGAACATATTAGTTTAATGTCACAAGAACAGATTGAATTAGAATTTAGAGAGGAGTTGCCACAATTACAGATGTTAATGCAAAACCCTGCAACACAAATGCAAGGGCAAGAACTTCAACAACGAATTGAAGCTAGAAAAGCTGTGTTGATTGCTGAAATGATGGGTGAATTCCTAAAAGAAGAGAAAGCCGTCACTTCACAATTTGATAATGATCCGGTTGCGAAGCTAAGAGCAAGAGAATTAGACCTTAGAGCTATGGACAACGAGCGTAAAAAACGAGAAGGACAAGAAAAAATCAATCTCGATCGTATGAAAGCGATGATGAACCAGCGAGAACATGATGATAAGCTGGATCAAAACGCAAGATTAGCAAAACTAAGGGCTGATACATCAATTGAAAAGACAATCTTGAGCAAATCTATTCCAAATGTGGATAAAATGATGCCAAGTATTGAAATCGAAAAATATGAAGGAGAAAATCGATAATGAAAAAGAAAAAAATGATGAAAAAAAAGAAAAAATCTTTTCCAGACATGTCAGGTGATGGAAAAGTTACTAAAAAAGACATTTTAATTGCAAGAGGCGTGATTAAAAAACCAGGGATGAAAAAAAATGGCAAAAAAAGATAAAAAATTTATTCAAAAGGCTATTAAAAAACCTGGATCGTTAAGAAAATCTTTGAATGTTAAGAAAGGCGAAAAAATTCCAGCATCAAAACTAAGAGCGGCAGCGAAGAAACCTGGAAAGCTTGGACAAAGAGCTCGTTTTGCTATAACATTAGGTAAACTAAGAAAAAAATAGGAGGACAAATGGCTGAAAAAGTTAATGTAGATAAAGCATTGGACATCAATAAAGATGGCTTCTCTAACGGAGGTATCGATATTGAAACTCCAGGTCAAAACCTGGTGAGAGATCCTAGAACTAAAACTTTAGCTAACGGTATGCAATCAAACGTAATACCAACTGGTGATGAAGTTGAAGTTAAAGGAACTAAAAGAATGCTTAAGTCAAAGAGTAAAAAAGCTACTTGGTATTAATATGTGGTTATCGGCAATAAAGTTAGCCGTCTCTGCTGGAAGTAAAATTTATGCTAATAAGCAGAAGACGAAGATGGCTATGTCAGAAGCGCAGCTTATGCATGCAACCAAGATGGCTCAAGGCCAAGAAGCTTACCAAGGTAAACTTCTAGAAGCCCGTCAATCAGACTGGAAGGACGAGGCCGTTCTCATAATTTTAAGTTTGCCCGTGTTGGTGCTGGCCTGGGCAGTCATCTCGGATGATCCAACTGCGATGGACAAGGTAAAATTGTTTTTCGAGATGTTCTCACAGCTGCCGTCATGGTTTACAAATTTGTGGATCCTTGTCGTGGCGAGCATATATGGTATAAAGGGAACACAAATATTTCGTAATGGAGGTAAAAAATAATGAGACAAAACGGAGTAAGACCCGCACGATTCAGATTTAAAGTCGGAGGACGTGCAATGAAAATGGGTGGCGGAAGAGGAATGATTTCTGGCACTAAAAGAAAAGATGAAGCTTCTGGCTTTTATTCACCAGACATGGGAATGAGAGGCGGAAAAATGTTTAAAAAAGGAGGAGCCGTGAAAAAAGTTGGTAAGAAAAAACAAGGCTACAAAGATAGAAAAGATGAGTCTATCGCTATGAGAATACGTAAGAAAAGAACTGCAAAGCAATTAAAAGCTAGCAGAGACGAGTCTTACGGAAAGTTCGGTAGCAAAATGAAGAAAAAAGGTAAGATTAATAGATAATGAACAAGCGCAACATTAAAAAACTTATTGAGTCTATGCAAGGCAAAAAGAAGAAAAAGAAAACTTCTAAAAAAATGTCTGCAATTAAAGAAGCCCTAATCGGTAGAAAATATTTTTCTAAAGGTACAGATGGCAACTCAATGATAAGACAAGCTCAAAAGAATTATAATGGAAGTTATATTTCTGGAAGCTTAGGGGGTGTTGAGGTTGGAAATAAATCTTACAAAAAATATTATAAGGGGTTAATATAATGGCAAAGCTATGTCCTAAAGGTAAAGCCGCAGCGAAAAGAAAGTTTAAAGTATATCCGTCCGCATACGCGAACATGTATGCTTCTGCAGTTTGTTCAGGTAAAGTTACACCAGGTGGTAAGAAGAAACGTAAGAAAGCTCAAGATGGTGGACTTATGGTTACTGGTGTTGAAGACATGACAAAAATGATTTATGGCTAAAAAAGGTTTAAGAGAATGGGTAAAGGAAAATTGGGTCGATATTGCGAACAAGCGAAAAGATGGCTCATACCCAAAGTGTGGGCGAAGTGGTGGAGAAAAAAGAAAAAATTATCCAAAATGCGTGCCCATTGCAAAAGCAAGAGCGATGTCCAAAGGGCAGCGTGCGGGTGCCGTAAAGAGAAAACAAGCCAAGGCAAATACTGGGCCAACCCCTAGTAGAGCTGCAACGTTTGCACCAAAAAGAAAAAAAGCAGCTATGGGTGGAATAATAGATATGACAAGAATGAGTTATGATATCTAGATCACAAATGCCAAGAGAATTATATAACAAAGGCACTATGCCTGCGAGAAATAAAAAAAACTTTAGATCTACAAAGTCTGGAGCAGGAATGACACGAGCCGGTGTCAAAGCCTATAGAAAATTAAATCCCGGTTCAAAATTAAAAACAGCCGTGACTGGAAAAGTGAAGCCAGGATCAAAAGCTGCTAAACGTAGAAAATCATTCTGCGCAAGATCACTAGGACAAATGAAAAAATTTCCTAAAGCAGCAAAAGATCCTAATTCTAGACTACGTCAGGCTAGAAGAAGATGGAAATGTTAAGGGCTGCATCATTTAATAAATTAAATAATTTTATAGCAGGATGGTACATAAAGCCAAAAGTCTGTGATAATTTAATATTTTTGTTTGAAAAAAGTTTAGACAAAGGACCTGGAAAATTACGAGCAGGAGTAGATGTAACAAGAAAAATGTCTACTGATTTATCTATAGACCCATTAGATAATAGACCTGAAATAGAGGCCTATTACAAAGAATTAAATAAAGTTTTAAAAAATTATAAAAAAAAATATAAATACTCAGACAAAAATCAGCGACCATGGGGTATTACTGGATCATGGAATATACAAAGGTATAATCCAGGCGAAGGATTTTTTGCATTACATTGTGAAAGATCCACACCAAAAAATGCTTTACGTCATTTAGTATTTATGACTTATTTAAATGATGTTACTGACAAAGGACAAACTGAATGGTATTATCAAAAAATGAAAGTCAAACCTAAAAAAGGATTGACTGTAATATGGGGTACAGATTGGACCTTTATGCATAAAGGTATTGTATCTCCAACACAAACAAAATATATCGCTACAGGGTGGTATAGTTATATTCAAAAGGAGGCACAATGAAAAAACTAAATAAAGTAGCTAAAGCTTTAGGTAAAGCATCTAAGTTACATAAAAAACAATCTAACATAATTAAAAAACATATTAAGGAGATGAAACGTGGCGGATCCAAAAAAAGGAACGGGTAAAAAACCTAAAGGGTCTGGTAGAAGACTTTATACTGACGAAAATCCTAAAGACACTGTTGGTATTAAGTTTGCGACTCCTACTGACGCTCGCAAAACTGTTGCAAAAGTTAAAAAAATATCTAAACCCTTTGCAAGAAAAATACAAATCCTAACTGTTGGTGAACAGCGTGCCAAAGTTATGGGTAAATCACAAGTCGCTGCTATATTTAAAAAAGGGAAAGAATCTATTAGAAAGGGTAGAAAAAATGGATGAACTAACAATGATAACGAGATTACAAAAAGATCTCAAAGAATCCTATCAACAAATTGGTGATGCTATGATTGCCGGTACTATTGACAATATGGAGAAATACAAATATATGATGGGACAGGCACATGCCTATTTAAAAATATCACAGGATATCTCTAACCTGCTAAATAAGAAGGAGCAAACAGATGCAAAAGGAACAGTCATCAAACTCAACACCAAAGACTAAGTCTGCGTTGTTGGATAAATACGAGAAGCAAAACGAAGAAGCGCATAAAAAAGAAGTAGATGGCTACGAACGTTTAAAGAAAAAAGAGACAGAAAAATTACCACAACCAACTGGGTGGAGGATGTTAGTCCTTCCATTTAAATTACCTGAAAGAACCAAAGGCGGTTTATATTTAGGACAAGAAACTTTAGAGAGACAACAAGTTGCTTCAACTTGTGGTCTTGTTCTTGCTATGGGTCCACATTGTTATGATAAGGAAAAATTTCCTGAAGGACCTTGGTGCAAAAAAGGAGATTGGGTTATCTTTGCAAGATATGCAGGTAGCCGAATACAAATCGATGGCGGGGAAGTTAGATTGCTAAATGATGATGAAGTTTTAGCAACCATCGATAAACCCGAAGATATACTTCATCAATACTAAACATAGAAGGAGAAAACTATGCCAGACACTGACGAAGTGAAAAAAACAGTTGACCTCGACACTACCGGTCCTGCTATGGATGTAGACATTCCAGAAGTAAAGGATGAAAATGAGATTGTCGAAAAAGAAACTGTTAAAGAAGAACCAAGTGTTAGACCTGTGGTTGACGAAAAACCAGAGGATAAAACATTTGAAAATGAAAGAGAGACTAAGTTAGATCAGAAAGACGATACAGAATTGAAAGACTACTCTGACAGTGTACAGAGAAGAATTGCAAAGTTAACTAAAAAATGGAGAGAAGCAGAACGTCAAAAAGACGAAGCTGTTACTTATGCTCAAACCATCTTAAGAAAACAAAAAGATGCAGAAAGCAAACTTTCTAAATTACAACCTGACTTTGTAGCTGTAACTGAAGAGAGTATTAATTCAGGCGTAGCCGCAGCACAAGCTAAACTAGCAGCAGCAAGAGAAGCAAATGATCTTAAAGCTGAATCAGAAGCTTTGGCGTCTATATCTGAATTTGGATATAAAAAAGCAAAGCTTGAGGAAACAAAAATTGCTCAGGCTGAGTTTGAAAAACAACAATCGGAAAGGAAACCTGAGGTTAATTTACCTAGACAAACAGTCGCTAAAGGTACACCTGATCCTAAAGCTGAAGCATGGAGTGAAAAAAACACATGGTTTGGTAAGGATACAGCTATGACTTATACCGCGTTTGATCTACATAAAACGTTAACTGAAGCTGAAGGTTACGATCCAACAAGTGACGAATATTATGCTGAAATAGATAAGAGAATAAGACTTGAATTTCCGCATAAATTTGCTAATAATAGCGATACGGCTGAAAAAGAAACGACCAAGCCAGTACAGACAGTAGCTTCAGCGAAGCGAAGTACAAGATCAGGTCGCCAAACTGTGAGACTCACATCATCACAGGTAGCAATCGCTAAAAAATTAGGTGTGCCACTTGAAGAATATGCGAAACAATTAAAAATCACGAAGGAGGCGTAAGCATATGAGCGAAGATAATAAAAGAGCATCCCGTGCGAGTCAGACTAGAGAAAAAGTTTCTCAAAAGAAAAAAGTTTGGACTCCCCCGTCATCATTAGATGCACCCCCTGCGCCAACAGGTTTTAGACACAGATGGCTAAGAGCAGAATCTTTAGGATTCAACGACTCTAAAAATATTCAAGGCAGATTACGATCTGGTTATGAATTAGTTAGATCCGATGAATATCCTGACTCTGACTATCCAGTTGTGGAAGATGGCAAATACAAGGGAGTAATCGGTGTAGGCGGCCTAGTGCTGGCTAGGGTACCGGAAGAGATTGCGCAGCAACGAAACGAATACTATGCAAAACAACATAGTGATAAAGTTGAGGCAATGGATAACGATCTTATGAAGGAACAGCACCCAAGCATGCCAATCGATATCGATAGGCAATCGCGTGTGACTTTTGGTGGCTCGAAGAAATCCTAATTAAGAATTCTTTAACCACTAAGTTAAACTAAAAATGTTCATAAGGAGGACATAACATGGCAAATAAAGACGCAGCGTTCGGTCTAAGACCGATCGGAAAAGTCGGACAAAATGATGCCAATCAAGGTTTAACTGAGTACGATGTTTCTGCTAGTTCAGCAGCTATATTTTTCCAAGACCCTGTGAGAGCAGCGTCTCAAGGAACGATAAGAGTTGCGGCAGCTGGTGAAACACTGATCGGTTCTTTGAACGGAATATTTTTTACCGACGCAAACACAAGTAAGCCTACGTTTGCAAACCATCTGTTAGGTAGTAATACCGCTACAGATATTGTTGCTTTCGTAGCAGATGACCCGTATGAAAGATTCGAAATTCAATCGGACAACACACTTGCCTCAGCGCAAACTGATGTGTTCATGAATTACGACATCTTGTATGCAGCAGGAGATTCAGCAAACTTTGTATCAAAAGTAGAGCTAGATGATTCAACTGTAAGTACAACTTCAGGTCAGCTAAAAGTAATGGGAGTATCGAATAACATTGATAACAATGATTTAACAACTTCAAACGTTAACTTCGTTGTTACAATTAACGAGCACTTCTACAAAGCGGCAGTAGCCGGAATCTAATAAGGAGATAACAACATGGCAATATCACGAGGACAATTAGTCAAGGAACTCGAGCCGGGTTTGAATGCCTTATTCGGTTTAGAGTATAAACGTTATGAGAATCAGCATGCTGAGATATATGTAACAGAAACTTCAGACAGAGCGTTTGAAGAGGAAGTTATGTTATCAGGTTTTGCAAATGCAGCAGCTAAACCAGAAGGATCTGCAGTAACTTTTGACACAGCTCAAGAGACTTACACAGCTAGATACACTATGGAAACTATTGCACTTGCGTTCGCGATCACTGAAGAAGCGATCGAGGATAACTTGTATGACAGACTTGCTTCTAGATATACAAAAGCATTAGCTAGATCTATGGCGAATACAAAACAAGTTAAAGCGGTTGATCCACTGATCAATGGTTTCTCTGGAGGTACTTTCACTTCTGGAGACGGTAGTAACTTATTCGTTACAAACCACCCAACGATCGCTGGAACAGTGTCTAACACTTTATCAACTCAAGCAGACCTTAATGAAACTTCATTAGAAGATTCATTAATTCAGATCGCTAAAATGACTGATGAAAGAGGTTTAAAAATTGCAGCAAGAGGAGTGAAAATGATCGTTCCTTCTGAGCTACAGTTTACTGCAGAGAGATTGATGAAGTCTCAAGGTAGAACTTCAACAGCTGACAACGATATCAACGCAATCGTTTCTATGGGAATGGTTCCTCAAGGTTACAGAGTGAACAATTTCTTAACTGACACTGATGCGTTCTTCTTAATTACTGACGTACCAAATGGTATGAAGTATTTCGAAAGATCGCCTATCAGAACAGCAATGGAAGGTGATTTCGATACTGGTAACGTAAGATACAAAGCTAGAGAAAGATACAGATTTGGTGTATCTGACTACAGAGGTATCTTCGGAGTATCTGGAGCGTAATCGTAGAAAATTTGAGGCGGGACACAGTTCCGCCTCATTTCAATAATAGAAAGCAAAAATGAAACAATTTCTAGTTAATATCTGGGCCTATGATTATCATGGTAAATTTACTGTTGTATCAGAAGATAGCCCAGCCTCACTAGAACAAGCTATACTTGACAAACTGGGAGAAAAAGTTATAGTTTGGGAATATCTCGGAAATTCTTATGATGACCGAGTTAATAGAATAACCTATGAGGAGGTTATGGATGGAGCAAATGCAAACACATCTGAACGACCTTTATACGAAAAAGAAGGGTCTGGATCTAGAATGGGAGCAGGAGCATCTTAAGGAGGGTAGATATACTCTCAATATGGTTAAGATTGACAGAAGAGTCAGAGAAGTAATTAGCCATATAAAATTAGCAGAAGCTAAAAGAGAGCATCTAGCTAATAAGATTGATGAAGCTGCACCCCAAGTTTCAGTAGCTACTTAATAAAAAGCTACATCGTTGGAAAAAATCCACTCCACACTATAGGCTCTCTTGCACTCTACTAAAATCTAGTATATAAATTAATCACTATACAAATAAGTTCGTGTAGACGAGTATAGTCGACGGCCTAAAGACTACATGAACGTAATTAGGAGGATAATACTATGGCAAATACTACATTTGATGGTCCGGTACGATCACGTTCTGGATTTCAATCAATAGGACCAGGATCAACTGTTGCGTTGACTTTAGCTACTAATTTAACAGTTAAAGACCACGCAGGCAGAATTCTTACTATGGACCCAACTGGAACACCTACTGCGATTACTTTACCAGCAATCGTTGGTGGAACTGATTCAGCATCTGCGGGACCAGGAAGAGATCCTAACAACCCAAGCACAATCGGTACAACTTTTGAAATTCTTTTCATTGATGATTTCACTGGAACAATTTCAACTGATGGAACTGATAAGTTTGTAGGTTCAGTAATGATCGGTGTTGATGACGGCGCGAAAAAAGCTTTCGTACCTGCAGCAGCAAACGACGTTGTGAACTTAAATGGTGAAGCTGGAGCAAGTTCCCGTACTAAAGGCGGACTGACTGGATCTAGAATCAAGTTTACTGCAACTGCAGAAAACACTTACATGGTTGAAGGTTTATTAATTGGTGATGGTACAATCGTTACACCTTTTAGTAACTAATAAATAATTAGATGTGGGCCTTCGGGCCCGCATAAAATTTTAAGGAGAAAATATAATGGCGACATTTGGATCGGCACAAGATTGCGAAAGCACTTATGTAAATACAGAAACATCTACAGTTCAAACAGGTAGAACTAGAGTCTATGGCGTTTACTTAGATAGTGGATCAGCAGCTGGAGATTTTCATTTAAGAGATGGAAGTTCTTCAGGAACAATTAAGTTTAAATGTAAAACACCTGCAAGCGCAGAAGGTATTACAATAACTTTCCCTGCACCTATACTTTGTAAAGATGGAGTCTATGTTAATTTTACTACTGAACACGTTGTAGCAGCAACTGTTTTTCATAGTGGTGGAAACAATAATTAAGGAGGCTTAAATGGCTTTCTCAGGCACAACTACATTCGAGAAATTTCTCTCGATCGATGATATTATTACAGAGGCTTTTGAAAGACTAGGCCTATTTGATTACTCTGGTAATGATTTAAGATCAGCAAGACGTTCTTTAAATATAATGTTTCAAGAATGGGACAATAGAGGTTTGCATTTTTGGGAAGTAGATAGAACAGCCATCACATTAGCATCTGGTCAAAATGAATATACATTATTTAGATCTCCATCTGACGGAAACGCAAACGGAATAACTACAACTTTAACATCTGGTATTTTAGCTACGGCTACAACTATTCCTGTTGCATCAACTAAGAATATGAATCCTACAGGAAAAATCAGAATTAACTCTGAAGTTATATCCTACACATCTATTTCTGATAATAATATTATTTGTCCTCTTTCTGGACGTGGAGCAGATAATACAACAGCAGCAGCTCACAGTTCTGGTGATGCAGTTACAAATTTTGTTGATATGGTTTCAGATGTTCTTGAAGCTAGTTTCAGAAATGCAAGTGATGTAGACACACCACTTTCAAAAATTAATAGATCACAGTATCAAGCTTTTTCAAACAAAGTTTCTACAGGTCAACCATCACAATATTTTGTGCAAAGATTTATAGACAAAGTTACAATCACTTTATACCTAACACCTGGAAATACACAGGCAGGTGACTTTATTTATTTTTATTATGTTAAAAGAATTCAAGATGCTGGAGATTATACTAACGAAGCAGATGTAGTTAATAGATTTGTACCATGCATGTGTGCAGGTTTAGCTTACTACATAGCTATGAAAAAAGCTCCGCAAAGAATACAAGAAATGAAATTAATTTATGAAGACGAATTGCAAAGAGCATTACAAGAAGATGGTTCTCCTGCAAGCGTTTACATATCACCTAAAACTTATTATCCGGAGATATAATGGCAAAGTTTGCAAAAGGAAAATACGCACTAGCAATTTCAGATAGGAGTGGTCAAGCATTTCCTTGGAGACAGATGGTTACTGAATGGAACGGTGCATTTGTACATACATCAGAGTACGAACGTAAACAACCACAGTTAGAACCAAAACCCTTTGTAGCGGACCCACAAGGTTTAGAACAAGCAAGACCTCAAAACTTTCCATCAAATCAAATTGGTGGTGGTAATATGGTTGCTAGTTTAACTTTACCTGGTGACTTTGCATTTCAAACTGTTAGTAATGGCAGTATGGTTCCTGATGATCCGGGAGCTGTTAATGGAAGAAGACAAGCAGTAGCAAGATTAGGGAGTGTAACAATTAATATATCATGACGTACGCAGAATTAGTTCAAAAGATTAGAGATTATACCGAAGTAACAAGCACTGTATTGACCGATGCTATTATAAACGATTTTATAGACGATGCTGAGTTTAGAATTTTAAGAGATGTAGATTCTGATAATAACAGAAGATATGCAACAGCTGCTTTAGCTAGCGGAACTAGATTTATTCAGACTCCAGATAATACATTAGTAATTAGATCAGCTCAGATTGTAGATTCTGATGGAGTAGGTCAAGCTAATAATAGAGACTTTTTGCAGTGGAGAGATACTAGCTTTATGTCTGAGTTTAATCCTAAAGGAGATACTGGGGTTCCAAAATACTATAGCTGGTGGGACAAAAACCACGTTGTAGTTGCACCTACACCAAATGCTAATTACACAATTCAGTTAAATTATATCTTGAAAGATCCTGGATTATCGGCTACAAATACCACTACATACATTAGTTTGAATTTTCCCAACGGACTTTTGTATGCATGCCTAGTTGAAGCTTATGGCTTTCTAAAAGGCCCACAAGACCTCTTGCAATTATATGAACAAAAGTATAAACAAGTGGTTGAAGGATTTGCAATTGAGCAAATGGGAAGAAGAAGACGAGATGAATATCAAAGTGGTGTTCCTCGAGTCGGTAAATAAAAGTTAAGGAGAAAAAACTATGGCAATAACACAAGCAATTTGTAATTCATTTAAGAAACAGCTTTTAGAAGCTGACATGAATTTCAAACAAACTGGTGGTGACAAGTTCAAGTTAGCTCTTTATTCTTCAACAGCAACTCTAACATCTACAACAACTGCCTTTACAGCAACAGGTCAAGTTGGAAATAGTGGTCAATACACTTCAGGTGGTGGACTACTTGTTAATCTAGGAACTTCTATTACTGCAGGTGTAGCGAGAGTTGACTTCGCAGACAGATCATTTACTGGAGTGACGTTAACTGCTAGAGGTGCTTTAATCTACAATACATCTTCTGACACTACAAACGCGTCAGTGTGTGTATTAGATTTTGGAGCAGATAAAACAGCAACTTCTGGTACGTTCACTATTCAGTTTCCAGCGCCAACATCAACAGCAGCGATTCTAAGGATCTCTGGTTAATCGTAGGAGGTAACCTCCTATGGCGGATAAAACATATAATGTAACCGTCGCATCGGGTGAGCAATATTCCGGCGGCACAGGTAACGTATATTTTTTTGACGGAGTTAGGTATCTAAGTTTTAAATGGGTACCAGGTGCAACTTTGCGCCTGGACCAAAGCGCTAGTTCTAATGATAATCATCCGTTAGTATTTTCTACAACTACTGGACTAGCTGGTATCATTAGTTCCGGAGTAAGTTATTATCTGGACGGATCTAGCAATCAAACAAATTACACTAACACTACAACTTTTAATGCAGCGACTACTCGTTATGTAGAAATTACTGCAAGTTCTTTTTCTGATTTTTATTATTTATGTTACGTCCATGGAATATCTATGGGTGGTGACATGGATATGGTCAACAATTCCTGGAGTGCAAATGCATGGGGTGATAACTCTTGGAATTCCACTACAAGTAATATTCCTGTTACAGGTCAATTATTAAATACAGTTTTAGGAGATGAAGTATCTTTCCCTGGTCAAGGTTGGGGTGGAAACACTTGGAGCATTGGTGAATGGGGATCAGTTAATACAGGAAATCAATTAGTAACTGGATTTGGTTTATCAGCAAATTTAGGAACTGTCGATCAAACATCAAGCACAGGTTGGGGAAGAAATACTTGGGGATCAGGTATTTGGAATGGATTTGGAGATGTAATTCTAAGTGGTCTTTCTATGACTGCTACTGTAGGTAATGAATTAATTGATACAGAAACAAATAGAGGTTGGGGAAGAAAAGGTTGGAACGTAGACGCTTGGGGTATTGGTGGTCAAGCTCTTGCAAATAACTTCTCTTTACCAATGACACTGGCAAGTGTTTCAATAGATAATCAAATTAATACAGGTTGGGGCTCAGACGGATGGGGTGTTGAAGGCTGGGGTGAATCTATTTTAACCGTTACACCTACTGGTATTGCAATGACTGCATTTGAAGGAAGTGCAGGGTTATCATTTGATGGAGATTCTAATGTAGATGCTGTTGGTAGAGCTATGACAGCAGCTTTAGGTGAAGAAAGTATAAATATAAAAGTTGGTCCTATCTTAACTGGTTTCCCATTAACGATGCAACTAAATTTTGATTCACCAACAGTTATACCTACTGGTATAGCTTTAACAGCTACTTTAGGTGATGAGGCTTCTGAATTTAAAACTATTGCAGAGGTAAATGCATTTAGTCCAGGTTATTGGGGATACAGATCAACTTGGGGCTTTAGTGCATGGGGTAATGGACAAACAAATACTCTTGTAATGAGTATGTTAGAAAACTTCTCTGGTGCAGATCCTGAACCAGATGCAGAAGCTACAGGTCAAGCAATGGCTATTGCTTTAGCTGCTGGCGATACGTTTAATATTATTGGAAATGCAAATATAGCTCCATTAGCGGCTATGGGCTGGAGTGATGGAACTTGGGGTGAATCTACTTGGGGCGATGGTTTATATAGACCTGATACAGATGATATTTTCCCAATAACAGCAACTCTTGGAACAGCTGTTTTAGATGCTGTTACAGCACCTACAATTACAGGTCTAGGAGTACAACAAGTTAGAGTCGGTAATGTTACTGTAACTGGAACAGGTGTTGTAATTCCTACTGGAAATAACTTGACAATAAGCCAAGGTACAGGTACAAATGTACTGATTTGGAATGCAGTCGATACAGGTTCAGCGCCAACGACACCTCCAGGATGGCAGGAAGTTCCTACAAATGCTGCTTAAATTAGTGTTTGACACTAATTGAATTAATTTATAATATTACTAAGAATTGGAGATAAAAAATGGCGAACTCTACATCGGCAAACCTTAAACTTACAGTCCAAGCAACTGGAGAAAACTCAGGAACTTGGGGACAGATAACTAACACAAACTTATTAATTCTAGAACAAGCGATTGGTGGATTTCAATCAGTTGCAATTACTTCTGGAGCAACTTTAACTTTTTCTAACGGTGCATTATCAAATGGTAAAAATGCAGTTTTAAAATTAGTTGGAACAATCGGAGGAGCGGTTAACGTAACTATCCCTGATTCAATTGAAAAAACTTTTATAGTTGATAACGCAACTACTGGTGCTTTCACAGTAACGTTCAAAACTACTTCAGGATCTGGAGTAACTTGGGCAGCTGCTGATAAAGGCACTAAGATGGTTTATTCAGATGGAACAAATGTTGTTGATACAGCATTCACAGATTTATCATCTGACTTCTCACCACAACTTTCAGCAGACCTAGATTCAAATGGTAAGAACATTATTATTGATACTGCTACAGGTATTATTGACGAAAACAGTAATCAACAAATTACTTTTACAACAACTGGATCTGCAGTTAATGAATTCAACGTAGCTAACGCAGCTACAGGTAATGCCCCGGCACTATCTGTAACTGGTGGCGACACTAACATTGATTTAAATCTTACACCAAAAGGAATCGGTAGAGCGACTTTCAATGGTCAAGGTAAAATTCAAAGTGTTGCAGAAAAAGTTACAACAGCAGCTACAGCAGCAACAGGTACAGTTAACTACGACGTGCTTACTCAAGCAGTCTTAAACTTTACAACAGATGCTGCAGCTAACTATACATTAAATATTAGAGGTGATGGATCAAACTCTTTAGATTCAATCATGGATACAGGTGAATCAATCACTATAGCTCACATTGTAAAACAAGGTGGTACACCTTATTACAATAACGCAGTTACTATTGATGGTTCTTCTATTACTCCAGAATGGCAAGGTGGATCAGCTCCATCTGCTGGAAATGCTAACTCTTTAGATGTTTATTCATACACTATTATAAAAACTGGTTCAGCTACGTTTACAGCGTTAGCTTCTCAAACACAGTTTGCGTAATAAAATAGGAGGAGAAAGATTATGCCACTACTAGGAACATTCGGAGCAGGATCAGGAAAAAGTTTTGGACTTACGTCTGGAGGTTTTGGTGATCCAATAACTGCAACAGGTGGAACAGTAACTGAAGTTGGACAATTTAAAGTTCACGTATTTACAGGCGGTGGTACTTTTGCTGTGCAAAATGTCCCTG
>VTLG01008968.1_pt1 | contig 16539 bp, 21 predicted proteins | sample 4694571 | NCBI WGS metagenome assembly VTLG01 (sample SAMN12604809, study PRJNA352737) | marine metagenome | biome: ENVO:00000447; feature: ENVO:00000209|ENVO:00000569|ENVO:01000036; material: ENVO:00002151; isolation source: viral sequences binned using virsorter ...
GGCTATCTCTCCATAATCTGCAGACACTTTGCCGCTCTTGCCACGCTTCTAAGTCAGCACATGAGAGAGAGAAAAGAAAAAAAATAAATCAAAAAAAATATTATTAATAGGAAGGAGTATGACAAATCTTAAAAGGATAATAACAGTACACCGATGCAGCCAAAGCTTTTGTTCACATCCCCACAAATAGGATATGGGGTAGGGAGCTTTTAGCTAACTAGATAGAATATAGATATTACTAGATATGAAATTTTTAATTTTAGATAACTCAGACAAAAAAATGCTTTTTGAATTTTTAAAAACTTTAGAAAATAATTATTTTGTAGAGGTAAAAAAAAAGAGAAACACTAGAAGCACTAACCAGAATCGCTACTATTGGAAATGCATAGTACAAGAACTGGCCAATTCTTTAGGCTATTTTCCAAACGAAATGCATGATATTTTAAGAGCTAAATTTTTAAATGAATGGGAGATGATAGAAATAAATGATAAGAAAATAGGAATAAATAAAATAGGCTCATCCGCTGAATTAAATACTAAAGCTTTTGAAGTTTATGCCGACCAGATTAGGATTTGGGCCTTAACAGAATTAGGAATACGATTAATGATTCCGAATGAATACGAATAAAAAAAGCCCCTAAAAATCAGAGGCTTTAAAAATTATGGAATCTTTTTAGTTTTACGACTGGCGAATATAAAAAATAAAAATAGAATGAGTAAAAGAAATGCAAGAAATAAAATGAGATTAGAAAATTTAGATGCGATAAATCAAATAGATAAAAGATTAAAGAAGAAAAAGATAAAAGAAAACCCAGAAGAAACTTCTAAATTAATGGCTAAAAGAAATATGATTAGGCAAAAATTAAAAACTAAAAAATAAGAATGGCAGAATACAAATGTAAATGCGGCAAAACTAAAAAAATTTTAAAGGCTACCATCGCTTATATAAAGGGAGAATGGGAAACTAAGGAAGCTCTCTGCAAATGCGGAAAATATATGGACTGCAAAACAGAAAAAGGGATGCCGAATTTAATACGAACTGAGGACACACTAAGGAAAAATAATGGGTAGAGGAAGAAAAAAAATTCCTACAAAAATAAAAGAGCTACAGGGAACTATAAAAGCAGAGCGGAAATTAGATAATGAGATGACTGTATCTCTGGTATCTAAAATTCCTATAGCTCCAGAATGGCTTTCAGAGATAGGAAAATCCGAATGGATTAAAGTTTGCGTAGAATTATTTAATAAGCAAATGCTTCATAAAATAGATTTAAGAATTTTAGAAGCTTATTGTAATGCTATTTCTTTGCATATAGAAACTGAAATCTATTTAAGAGAGAATGGAAGAATACAAGAATTTAAAAATCCTGATGGTACTATAAAACATACTCAGGCAGTACCTTATCAAAAGATAGCTAATGATGCTTTAGATAGAGCTTTAAAAATTGCTACTCAATTTGGATTTACTCCTTCAGCTAGAAGCTCAATTAACCAGCCCACTTTAATACAAAACAATAACGAATTTAATTTCTTTGAGTAAAAAAAATAAATACTTTTATGATGAGGAAGCTGCTAAAAGAGCAGTAGCTTTTATAGAAACTCACATCCGCCACTGCAAAGGAGAGCTGGCAGGGCAGAAATTTATCCTGGAAGAATGGCAGAAAAAGGATTTAATAGAGCCTATATTTGGCTGGAAGCATAAAGATTCTGGCCTTAGAAAGTATCGCTCAGTATATTGCGAGATTCCTAGGAAGAATGGGAAATCTACTTTAGGAGCAGCGGTAGCAATTTATATGTTATTTGCAGATTCGGAATTAGGCTCGGAGATTTTCTCATGCGCGGGAGATAGAAATCAGGCCTCGATTATATTTGATTTAGCAAAAAGAATGATTCAGCTAGACCCTTTATTAAGCTCAAAAGCTAAGGTATTTAGGAATTCAATTACTTTTCCTCAGAAAGGAAATACCTATAGAGTACTTTCTTCAGATGCGAGTTTGCAGCATGGCCATAATCCTAATGCAATTTTATTCGATGAGCTACATACTCAAAAATCTAGGGAGCTTTATGATACTATGGTTACAGGAACAGGAGCTAGAACGCAGCCTTTACTGTTTACTATGACTACTGCAGGAGCTTCTAAAACTGATGGAAATATTTGTTGGGAAGTACATTCTTATTCTGAGAAGGTAAAAAATGGAATTATAAATGATGATACACATCTTTCAGTTATTTATGCAGCCGATGCGGATGATGATATACAGGATTCAGCTACCTGGAAAAAAGCAAATCCTAATCTAGGAGTTTCAGTATCGAAAGATTATTTAATAACAGAAGCTAAAAGAGCTGCAGAATTACCTAGCTATGAGAATACTTTTAAGCGGTTACATCTTAATATTTGGACTTCCACAATAACTAAATGGCTTTCAGATAGTGTATGGATGGAAAATTATGAGGAGATAGATTTAGAATCTTTAAAAGGGAAAAGATGTTGGGGAGGATTAGATTTAGCCTCTACTATGGATTTAAGCTCTTTAGTATTATATTTTCCAATGGAGGAGCAGAAGGATGTAGTATTAGTATTCTTTTTCTGCCCTGAAGATTCTGCAGAGCTAAGAGGTAGAAAATATAAACTTCCTTATGATGAATGGATAGCCGATGGATATATAAAAGCAACTCCTGGAAATGTCCAGGATTACGAATATATAAGGCAGGATATTAATAATATTATAAGCGATTATGATTTACAAAGCATAGCCTTTGATAGATGGAACTCTAGCCAGCTTATAATACAACTGAGCCAACAGGATGGAATACCTATGAGCCAATTCGGGCAGGGATATCGTAGCATGAGCGCTCCTACTAAAGAGCTGGAAAAGATGGTATTAAAAAAAGAAATAAATCATTTGAGAAATCCAGTACTTCGCTGGCAGTGCGAAAATGTAAGTTTACAAACCGACCCAGCGGGAAATATAAAAATAAATAAACAAAAATCTTCTGAGAAAGTAGATGGAATGATAGCGCTAGTTATGGCCCTAGGCGAAATGATGACCGATGAAACTGATGGCGATTCTATTTATGATGAGAGAGGAATTTTAACTTTTTAAAATATGAAAATAAAATTAGAGATACTAGCACTTTTAAGCCCCGCAGGATTTGAAAAAAGATTCCATAAAAATTGCCAGGAAGTAAAAAAGTATGAGGATGCTTATGAGCTAACTGAGCAAGAGTATGAGGAGCATTTTGGAAAAAGGAGATATTCTTCCTACGATAGCTTTAGAGTTACTAAAAATAGAAAAAATAGAAACAATACTCCAAGGAGGAAAAGATAAGATTTCGTATTATTGATTTTCTAATAATTAGCGAAAATTTTATGGGATTACTGGATAGAGTACGAGCTTTCTTTAAACGAACTGAAAAACGCGGAGGATTTTATGAGGCTATGACTGGCAGAGGTACTACTGCAGGAGTATTAGTAACTGATGATTCTGCTATGAATTTTACTGCAGTATGGGCAGCGATAAGAATATTATCTGAATCTATTGCGCAGCTTCCGTTATCTATATATGAGAAAGATAAATTAGGCAATAAGAATGAAGCCTATAATCATAAGATATACAACCTCTTACATCGAAAGCCTAATAATAATATGACTACTTATACATTCATTCAGAAATGTATGATAGATTTATTAACCCGCGGAAATTCTTTTGTATTTATTAATAGAAATGGAGGGGCTATTCCCGTAGAGCTACTTCCTTTAGATGTAAAGAAAGTAAAGCTAGTAGAAAATGAGGGAGAGATTTATTACGAATTAGATGAGGGAGGAATTATAGATTCTTATGATATATTACATTTTAAAGTAATGAGTAAGGATGGATTAATAGGAATGTCCCCAGTAGAGGTAGGAGCTTCCGCTATAGGTTATGGAGTAGCTTTAGAGCAGTATGGAAATTCTTTTTTTAGTAATGGAGCGAAAGTATCTGGAGTATTATCTACAGAGAGGCATTTATCAGATGAGGCTATCGCTAGATTAAGAACTTCATTTAAAGAGAATTATTCTAGCTTACAGGATTCTAATAAAACTATGGTATTAGAGGAAGGATTAAAATTTAATCAGATTAGCCTATCAAATGAAGCCTCGCAATTTTTAAAATCTAGGGAGTTTTCAATAACTGAAATAGCCCGTTTATATAATTTACCTCCTCACTTATTAAGAGATTTAACAAAATCTAGCTTTAATAATATTTCCGAGCAAAGTAGAGAATTCGTACAATATTCTCTAATGCCTTATATTATTATGATGGAATCCGAAATGAATTGTAAATTATTTAGAACTAATGAGATAGGAAAAGTCAATACTAAATTTACAGTAAATGCTTTACTGAGAGGGACTCCAAAAGATAGAGCTGAATATTATAGAACTATGTTAAATATTGGAGCTTTAAGTATCGATGAGATTAGACAATATGAGGAGCTGCCTACAATACCAGGAGGGGAAAATCACTTTATGCAGTTAAACATGGCTACCCTAAATGATATTATAAGCGGCGGAACTTTAAAAAATAGCGATGCCGATTCCTAAGCCTAATATGAATGAATCTAAAGAAGATTTTTTAGATAGATGTATGGCCGATGAGGTTATGCAAGAATACGATGATAAACAGAGATATGCAGTATGCGAACTGCAATTAGAAACAAAAAAAAAGATTATGGATGTAAAAAAAAGAAATATAATATCATTTACAGAAGATGAGGAAACAATTACTATCGTTTTTGATAAAAATACTGATGCAACGGATGAAGCCGAAACTGAAGAAGTTTTGGAAACGGATGAAGCCGAATCGGTGGAAAGTGAGCAGGAGGAAGAAGCTCTGAGAGGCCCAGATGATTTAGAGGAAGACCCTACAGAAGATATACTGGAGGAAATAGATGAGGAAGAAGAAGAAGAAATAGAGGAAGACCCCGCTTTAGAATACGCTAACAGAAGTACTCATAAAGTAGATGTATGGGATAAAAAACATACTCAGGAAACTCGCTTTTTTAATATAGAAAGTAGATTAGATTCTAAGAAGGGAAAAGATGTAGTAATAGGTCATGCGGCAGTATTTAATTCTTTATCTGAAGATTTAGGAGGATTCAGAGAGCGAATCGAGCCTGGAGCTTTTGATGATGTTTTGGATAATGATGTAAGAGCTTACTTTAATCATGACCCGAACTTCTTACTAGGGAGAGTATCTGCAGGAACTTTAAGATTAGGAGTAGATGAGAAAGGATTAAGATATGAGCTAGATATTCCAGATACCACTGCAGGGAGAGATTTAAAAGAAAATATGAGAGTAGGTAATATTACTCAGAGTAGCTTTGCTTTTACTTTGGGAAGGGATGGCGATTCCTGGGAGAGAAATGAGGAAGGAAATGATATTAGAATCATTCATAAGGTAAATCGGCTTTACGATGTTTCTCCTGTATCGCTTCCCGCTTATCCTTCAGCGGACAATTTAGCGCTAGCAGTAAGGAGCAATTTTATAGATAAAGAAAATACAAGAAAAAAACAAGAGGAGGAATTTGAAATGAATACACTATTAAACTTAAAAATTAATTTATTAAAAAGGAAAAAATGAAAAAATCGTTAGAATTAAAAGAATCTCGTTCAGGTTTAGTAGATACTTTGGAGGCAATAAAAAATACTGCTGAAGGAGAATCTCGTAATCTTAATGAGGCTGAAGCTATTGAGGTAGATAATACTCTATCTTCTATAGATGAATTAGATGTAAAAATCACAAGAGCAGAAAAAATGGAGGCAGAGCTAAGAACTGCGGCTGCAGTATCTGGAGCTAAAATTGCTACTCCAAACACTGACAAAGATTTACAAAAATTTTCTTTCCAGGGAGCAGTAAGAGCTGCATACTCAGGAAAGGTAGAGGGAATTTATAAAGAGATGCATGAGGAGGCAGTGAATGAATCTCGTTATACTGGAAATGCGGTAAAAGGATTCGGTATTCCTTCTTCAGTATTAACTAGAGCATGGAGTACTTCTTCTGTAAATGCGGAGGAAGTAATGAGCTTTACTGACCAATTAGAGAAAAATTTAGTACTAGCTTCTGCGGGAGCAAATACTTATTTTGGGATTAATGACATGAAATTCCCTGTATTCTCTGGGATTACTTCTTCATGGGTACAAGAGGATGGAACAGGCGCTCCATCTTCTGCAGGAAACTTATCTGCAGTAACTTTAACTCCTAAGAAACTTATCTCAGTAGTAAATATGACATCTGAATCAATGATGCAAAATCCAGCTCTAGAAGGAGCTTTAACTAGACAAATGGCTACTCAAGTAGCAGCTTCTTTAGAGTTTGCTTTGTTAGATACAGGAGATGTATCTAATGCTCCAGAATCTATCTTTGCTGATGCTACTGCTGGGCCTACTACTGTAACTGCTGCTGATTGGGTAGAGATGGAAACTGACTGCTTAGCTTTAGGAGTAAATAGAGAAGGAGCTAGATTAGCTTACCTTTTAGATATGGATGCTTATAAAACTGTAAAAACTTTAGCTCAGGTTGCTTCTGTTTCTCCATTATGGGATAATTCAGATGCTAGATTAAATGGTTACTATGCTTTCCATACGGCTAATGTTGCTGATGCAGGAAGTGCGGCTAAAGCTCATGCTTTATTCGGAGATTTCTCTAAAGTACATATCGCTCAATTTGGTGGATTAGATATTTTATTTGACCCTTATACTAATGCTGCTAGCGGCCTTCCTCGAATGGTTGTTACTTCTTTAGTAGATGGAGATGCGGTACAAAATGATTCTTTCATAAAATTGATAGAAGCATAATTAATACTATTAAGGTCGGAAATTGGAGCGCTTTTGCTCCTTTTTCCTTCCTTTTTTTAAAAAACTCTAAATGCGATTTAAGGCTATTTAGAGCCACTTTAAGAGATTTAGCTAGTGTTGATAAGTATTAGTATTAAACATTACAGATAATAGAATACAAGAGATTCACTAGATAAGGAAAAATATAAGAAAAATAGCATAATTTATATTATGTTAAATTACAAAAAGAGTAAAAAAGTATGAAATATTTAGAAGTAGTAGCCTATCATGATACGCAAATTGTCCCTACCTCGGATTTAAAAACTCATCTCAGAGTTACGTTTTCGGATGATGATTCTTACATCGCAGGCCTCGAAAAAGCTGCAGTTCAAAGGATAGAAGAATATTGTAATATCTTTTTATTAGAAACTACTTTAAGGCAGTATGGGAATAAATTTACGGATTTGAATATTTTATTTAAAAGCCCTATTACTAATGGTACTTATGATGTTAAATATAAAAAAGATGGCTCATGGACTACTTTTACTTCTAGCACTCAACTTATCCAGCATATAAAACCCCCTCGCGTTTATATGAATGATGATGCTACTACTCCTACTACAGATGATATTTTCCAGGCCTGGAGATGCGATTATATAGTAGGATGGGGAGCTACTGCAGATATTCCTAATCCTATAATACAAGCTATTAAAATAGTAGTATCGGATATGTATGAAAACAGGCAGTCGGTAATAGTAGGAAAAATAGCCTCTGAGATTCCTAAAACCGCTGAATACTTAATGAATCCTTATAAAATTCAAACTTTATGATTACTGTAGGAGAATTAGATACCCCAGTAAGAATAGAATCTCCTACCTACTCCGCTAATTCTAATTATGGAGGGATTCAGGGAACTACCTGGGCTTTAGCAGATACTAATATTTCAAGCGTATGGAGTTATATGATATACAAAGGAGGAGGAGAAAGAGAAGAAGCTGACCAGCAAGTAGGAGAGCAAAAGGTAGATTTTTATATAAGATATGAATCTTATAAAGATACTATCCAGCCGAACTGGAGAATAAAATATGAAGTAAACGATGGGGAAGTATCGGCCAGCTACATTTATTTTTATATAGAAAATATCGCTCATATTGACGGGAGGCACAAAATTACTCGATTAACTGCAGTACAAAAAGATAATGACTAATGGAGCTTAATGCTGGAAAAGTAATAGGAAATAAAGCACTTATAAAGGCTATGAATAAAATTCCTTATGAGGTAAAAAAAAATAAATTCTTCATGGCCGTATTTAGACAAGCTGCAAAACCTATAATCGCAGCCGCTAGAGGAGAGCTATCTAAATATAAGGAATATAGCCAAACAGGACAATTAAGAAAAAATATTAAAGCTTTCAGTACTAGAGCTTCGAGAAGGCTTCCCGCTTTATATGTAGGCCCAAAAGCTACAGGAGGCTCAGCGAAGAAAAATGAACAAAGGGGAGGAGGATATTATGGAGCGATGCTGGAGTATGGTACGGCTACTTCTGACCCGCATCCTTTTATGAGGCCAGCCTGGGATAAAACACAAACTCAGGCAGGGGATATTTTATTAGCTGGAGCGCAGGCCATAGTAGAGAAAGTATTATTAAGAGAAACTAAAGGATTAAAAAGAATCTATAAATAATGAGGTCAGGAGCTATCATATATCCATTACTACAAGCTTACGGGGCTTTAACAGATTTAATTCCCGCTACTCATTTTTTTGCTTTAAGAGCAGAGCAGCCTACTAATACTTCCTATCTAGTTTATAGAGAGATAAGTACTACCCCTTTAAATACTACAGGAGATTCTACAGATAATACGGCTGACCCTCGAATACAACAAAGAAGCATCTTAGATATTAGTAGAGTACAAATATCTGTATTTGCAGAAACTTATTTAAAAGTAGATAATGCTGCAGTAGCTGTAAGAGAATCCCTCGATAGACAATGGGGAGCAGTTAATTCTCCTTATGAAAATGATTTAGCAGTAGATTCTATTGTATTTGAAGGGGCAGTAGATGATTATGATGATTCTGCAGAAAATCGGGGAGTATATGTTAAGCATTTAGATTTTATCATAAGAGCTACTAGAATAAATTTATCCCCTTCTAATATGTTAAATGTTTACTCCTTAGCTTTTGATGGGGTAGATGATATATTAATAACTACTGAAGATAGTAGTATAATGCCTACTGATAATATAACTGTAGGAGGATGGATAAAACCAACTACCTGGGCTTTTGGAGGCAGTAGCCAAGTACGTTCTCCTTTGGGATGTATATCTTCAGGAGGCTATGGAATAAAATTTGAAAATGATTATTATGCTACTCAAACCATTTTCAAAGCTCTTATAAGAGTAAGCGATACAGGCAGCGGCTCAGCGGGATATTTAGAGCCTGATGCAGGGGCAAGCTATAGCACTACCCTAAGAGCTTTAACGGGATGGCACTATATAGCTTTAACTTATGATAAAACTACTGGAGTAGCTAATTTATATTTAGATGGAGATTTAAAAGCAACCGCTTCAGGAGCGGCAGGAGCGGATTTAGTATATCATCCCTCTAATACGAGGCCTTTAATGTTCGGAGCAGATGCCTTAGCAGATACTACGGGAGAAAATTTCTTTGAAGGGAATATAGATGAAGGCTCAGTATGGAATAAAGCTTTAACTGCAGCGGAACTTTTAGCAGTTTATAACTCAGGAATCCCTATCGAGCTTACTTCTAACTCAGGAGATTATGTAAGTAGTAGTAATTTGCAGGGATGGTGGCGAATGGGAGACCCGAATGGGACAAGCTCTTATCCTACTATTGCTGATGATAGTACAAATACTAATGCAGGAACTATGACTAACATGGCTTCTGAAGATATTAATACAGATGTCCCTTCTTAGATATGAATAAACGATATTGCATAATACCTACTACTGAAATTGATAATATCAATTTTATAAATGTATTAGAAAGCAGAGATACTATCCGATATAAGATAGATAATAGCGAATTTATAGTAAAATATTCTGGAAATAAGCCTGGAGATTTAGCGGGCTTTACTGATTATTCGCACTCAGAAATTCTAGAATTAATTAATAACCCAGCAAACGGCTGGATAAATAGAGATTAAAATGCCAACAATAACAACAATAGCCGAATATACTAGAGGAGAAAAAACTTTCCCTATCGGAACGCAAATAGATGTTTCTTTTGAGCTGGCTGCTCAGCTTAGTGAAGCTGGGATATGCGAGCCTATAAAAGGAACTAAAAAAACAAAAAAGAAATCTAAAAAAATAGAAGAAAATGGCTCTAATTAGCTCGCAGAGTATTGTAGAGGAAGGCTCAGCACTAACTTTAACTGCTTTAGCCGCTACCTCTAATACTTTTACAAATTCAGGAAAAGAATTTATCTATATAGAAAATGGAGGCGGAGGCGATGTAACCATAACAGTAGTTACAGAAGTAACTTCTGTAGAGAATGAGCTTTATGGAGATTTGACTAAAGGAAATGTGGTACTTTTAGTAGGCGGCGGAACTTCAGCGGTGTTAGGGACTTTCCCAGTAACTCCCTATAATGGCACTGATTCTGCAGTAACTTTTACAGTTACTTCCACTACTTCTGTTAATGTAGCAATATTATATATCGGCTAATGACTATTACTAGCGGAGTAATAAACGGCCAGGAATACATGCTAACTATTAATCAGCAGTATATTATTTATGGCACTAATGCCTCTATTTCGGTAGAGCAAAGTACTAAAGATATTACCTGTAGAGAAACTAATAACTGGACTAAATCAATATTAAAGGATAGAGAATGGGGAATGGAATTTGAGGGAAAATTAGCATATTATTATCCAGGAGGCCATCTGAATCCTCCTCCTCCTGGAACTAATTATGCGAATGGACTGCAGGCTATCTCCCTCAGGCAGATACTGCATCTAGCCTTTATTGCGGGCCAGGAAGTACAGTTAATGCTATATCCTCAAAATTGCTCGCAGAGCGGAAATCCTTATCCATGGAATCCTTTTTACGTTGGCTGGGGATATTTAGTATCGGCTTCTGTAGATACTCCTAATGAAGATAGTAGTATTGTAACTCTAAGTTTTGCAGGTAGAAACGAATTAAAATTTGTAGGCATAGGCCTACCATAAGAAAATAAAAAAAATACAAGAAAAAAATAAACTGAATAAAAATTAATTAATTAATAAAAACTAAAAAAAAATCAAATGGCAACAAATGGCGTAATCAACGGAACAAAGTTTGGCGTATATGTAGCAGGCACTAAAATTGCTTACGCTACATCTGCTTCAATAAGTATGAATCATAATTTAAGAGATACCTCTACTAAAGATAGCTCAGGATGGAGAGACCAACTGGAAGCTCAGAGAGATTGGGAAGTATCTGTAGAAGGTATGCTGATATTTGTAGATGGCTCAGGGGGAGCTATAGCAGGTACTACTATGGATGAGCTTTATAGTACATACATAGCAACTAGGACAGAATTTACTTTGATGTTTAGCACTGAAATATCAGGCGATATCAAATGGAGCGGACAGGCTTTTTTAACTAGCCTTTCAGCAGATACTCCTAATGAAGATAGCTCTACATGGAGCGGGTCTTTTTCAGGTACTGGCGCTTTAACACAGGCTACAGTATAACAACTTAGAAGAAATCCTCGCTGCCTTTTTATTTCTTAAAGGGGCGGCCTGGAGGACTTCTATATTTATTAACCTTTAAGAATAAAAAAAATGAAATACGAATTAGTAGAATTAGGAGGAAAAAATTTTCCTATATTTTTCGGCTTTAATGGCCTTAGAAAATATTGCGGGATAACAGGCACTTCTTTAAATAAGCTAATGAGCTTAGGCCAGGATATGACTTTAGACCAGGCTTTAACTTTAGTATTAGTAGGAATAGAGGAAGGCTGCAGAAAATCGGGGCAGGAATTTACTCTTACAATAGATGAGCTAGGAGATATGCTAGATTCAGATATGAGCGGACTTACTAGAGCTTTAGAAATATTTGGAGAGCAGATGGGCCATAACATGGGAAACGCTCAAAAAGTTACAAAAAAAAAGGAAGGCCCAAAAAAGCTGAAGTAGTAACTTTTGATGTTATAGAGCAGATAGCTTTTGGAGAATTAGGAATGAATGTAAATGATTTATATGATATGACCCCTAGAAACTTTATAAATGCTCAGTTAGGGAGTAAAAAATTGTACGACCAAAACCATCAGGCCGCATGGGAGCGAGCTAGGTGGATGTCATGCGTAATTATAAATCCTCATCTTAAAAGGTCAATAGACCCTAAAAAGATTACAACTTTCCCCTGGGAAGTTACTCCTAAAACTTCTTCTAATATTAAAAAAGATATCGATAAGATAATGAAAGAATCGGCTTTCGATGATAAAATACAGGAAAAAATAAATAAAGAAAAGAAAAAGAAAAATGCCTAAAAAAGCCCTAGCCTCCTTAAATGTAGTTATTAATGCAGTAACTTCCCCTCTTTTTAGAGGATTAAATAAAGCCTCGAAGCGATTAACAGTATTCGGAGCTAAAATGAAAACTGTAGGCCGCTCAATTTCTACAAGTTTTGCCCTGCCTTTTGCTGCTATTGGAGTAGCGGGAGCGAAAATGGCTATCGACTTTGAGAAAAATATGACTAAGATTAATACCTTAGTCGGAATCTCAGGAAAAGAAGTTAAGAAATTAGCTGCAGATGTAACTAATTTATCGGGTAAAACGGCTCAAGCTCCAGCGGAGTTAGCAGATGGATTATTCTTTTTGACTTCTGCAGGATTGCGCGGAGCTAACGCTATGCAAACTTTAGAGGCAGTATCTAAAGGAACTGCTATAGGATTAGGAGAGCAGGCAGATTTAGCTAAAGTAGCTGCAGCCGCTCAAAATGCTTATGGAGAAGATACTCTATCCGCTTCTAAAGCTTTAGATATTTTCGGAGGAGCAGTAAGAGAGGGGATGTTCGAAGCTTCAGAATTAGCAGAAGTACTAGGAACTCAGTTAGGAATGGCCTCTAGCTTAGGAATCTCTTTTGAAGAAACTAATGCCTTTATAGCTACTTATACTAAAACTACGGGGGATGCTAGAGCAGCTACTACTTCATTCGGAGGAATAATGATGGCTCTGGCTAAAACTACTCCAAAAATGGAGAGAGCTTTAAATAAGGTAGGAATGAGCGGAGATTCTGTAAGAGAGATGCTAGGCGAACAGGGATTAAAAGCTACTTTAGAAAATATAAAAACCGCTTTTGAAGATAATAATATTCCTTTAACTGAATTTTTTAGTAAATCTCAAGCTTTAAAAGGGGTACTAGGAGTATTAGGAAATCAAACTGAAACCTATGGAAAAGTATTAGATAATTTAGGTACTTCTACAGGATTAGTAGAGGATGGATTTGGAACTTTAGAGAAAACTGCAGGCTTTAAGATGCAAAAAGCTTTCAATACTTTAAAGTTAGCAGTACAAGAGTTAGGAACTGTTATGATGCCTATATTTACTAAGATAGTAAATGGAGCGCAGAATCTAGCTACCGCTTTTACTGAATTAGATGGAAGTACTAAAAAAATATTACTGGCCTCAGCTACTTTAGTAGCCTTCTCAGGCCCTTTAATGACTTTAGCAGGAGGATTAGTATCTGTACTAGGAATGGTGCTAACTCCAGTAGGATTAGTAGTAGCGGCTTTAGGAGCTTTATTTGCTATTATCTATAATAATTGGGGTACTGTTAAAGGATTGCTAGTACAGTTAGTAAATTATTTTATTACTCTTTATAATGAGAGTACACTATTTAGAGGAGCAATTCAGTATTTAATATTTATTTTTAAAACTGTATTAAATTATGCAATATTCTGGGGAAAAAGTGTAGCTGATATATTTATTGCTTTAAAGGATTCTGCTATGCAAATCTTAGGAGGGATAGGAGATATTATCCTGGGGATATTTACTTTTGATGCCGCTAAAATAAAGGAAGGATTTGATAAAGCACTTTCTGGAGTAAAAGATACTATAGGGGAGGCCTTCGATAAAATATCAGAAAATGCTGAAGAATTTGGAGATAAAACTGCAGAGAATTTTAAAAAGGGAGTAGAGGCTACTTTAAAGAATAAGCCTCTGCAGATGATTACAGAAGATGATATCGATAATACTGTATCGAATGTAGGAGATTGGTTTACAGATAAGCTAGGGAAAGTAAAAAATAAACTGGAGGGAATGTTTGGAGGAGGAGGAGGAATTAACTTAGCTCCCGCAGGAGGAGGAGGAGAAGGATGGAGTAATGATGACCAGAGTAATGTAGAGCCAGGCGACCCAGGAAAACTAGAAGGGAATCTGGATAAGAAATTAAGTGCCTGGCAGCAGTACTGGGTAGATGTAGCGAATGGCTCTAAAACTTTAGTAGGAACTATAGAGGCGGGATGGAGTACGATATCAAATGTAGCTAATTCTGTTATTTCTGGAATCGGAAATCTATGGGCTGCAGAGAATGAGAAAGCTAGGATAGAGCTAGAGAATGAGCAAATGGCAGAGCAGGAAGCTTTTGATGCTGATTATGAAAGAGAGAGATTAGCCTTAGAAAATTCTATTTTAACTAAAGAAGAAAGAGGCGAGGCGGAAGCAGCTTTAAAGGATAAATGGGATGGAAAGCAGTTAGATTTAGATACTAAATTTGATGGAAAGAAAAAAGATATGCAAAGAAAAGCAGCGCGGAGAGAGAAATCTTCGAAACTAATGAGCGCTATAATGGGTGGCGCTCAGGCGGTAGTTAATGCTTTAGGTAGTGTCCCTCCTCCCGCTAATTTTGCTTTAGCTGCCTTTGTAGGCTCACTGGCAGGGATGCAAATAGCAACTATTTCCTCTACTCCTTTGCCGATGGCAGAAGGGGGGCTGGCTTTTGGCCCAGTTAATGCTTTAGTAGGGGAATATCCAGGAGCAGCAAATGACCCAGAAGTAGTAGCTCCTTTATCTAAACTACGCTCCATGTTATCTCAGCAAATGAATGTGAGTTTAAATGTAGCTGGAATGGTAAAAGGAACTGATATATATTTATCAAATGACAAAACCGAACAACAAAGACCCCGATATATATAATGGCTTACAATAGAACATATTACTTTAATTTCGTATCTGAATCTAATTTAAAATATAGGGTAGAGTTATTCGATGATGTGGCTGATAGTACTTATTACGATATCTCAGGAGCTTTAGGAGGAGCAGCTGCTAATATAAAATATGGCTCTGATGGCGCTATAATGTTCGCTCCTTTCAAGCCTTCCACATGTACGCTAGAATTTATGGTGCGAAATCGTACTGATGCTACCTATATAAATCAGCTAAGAACTGCCAGGAATGAGAGAGATGTATATATAACAGTAAATAGAGAAAACGTAAGCGGAACAAATAGCCCACAACATGCTCCTCTATGGGCTGGCTTTTTATTAATGGATTTATCCGATGACCCCGATGAGGCTACTCCTTATCCGATAACTCTAAAGTTTATAGATGGATTAGCTTCTTTGAAATACTATGATTTTGTGCCTTCCACTACTACCCAAACTGATGACCATCTTTACCTTATTGCTGATACCTTTATTCCTGATTCGGGCAATTCTGGGGGGATGTATGCTAGCCATAGAACTTTCATAGATTTAATATCTATCTGTTTATCTTATGCTGGAGTAGCTTCCACTCTTACAGGCTCATCGGCTAACCCTTTTATACAAACTGCGATTCGCTGGTTTAATGGAGAGATGCCAGGTACAGGAAGTACTCCCGATAATAATGACCCGCTAAGATATACCAGAGCTAGGCCAGATACTTTTTATGAAGTAGTAAATAATGATTCAGGAGAAAATCAATATCGCGCTAAAACTTGCTACGATGTATTAAAAGCTATCTGTAAAGCCTGGGGAATGAGAGTATTTTTTTGGAAGAATAAATGGCAATTTGTGCAAATTAATCAATATAGAAAAGAAGAAACAGGAACGCAAGCCGCTCCAGTTAATATAACAGGCTTTAAATATACCATGGCTGGTAGTATTGCAACGGAACTTTTTGGGATAGGGGGATTCTGGAGTACATATGATTTAGAAGTAAGTAATACACAAACTTCTCCTAAAGTAAAAAATCTAAAACTTGCTGGCGGTCAGTATGGTACTCTGCCAGCTTTTAAAAAAGTAACTGTAGATTTTATTAGCGTAGATAATGTAAATAAATTTCAGATATTTCCTGAGTTTGCTTTGTTTGGAAGTTTACCGAGTCCAGCCTGGCCTAGTACTCCCGATACATTTGGATTCCATGTTTTTGGGCCTTTTAAATTTGATGGCACTAATGACCAGGATTTCTTTCAGAGAATCGTTTTAGATTTTTGGAATGGCTCAGGAGTAGATGGAGAAGTAGAGCTTTTCTGGGGGCTATATGCGAGAGAATCAGGCACAGGGTCAAATTTTCCTAATACTTCTCCTCAAGATAATGGCTTTACTCATGTATGCTATCGTACTGCAGCAGGCGCGGCTCAGCCTACAGAATGGAAAGGGCAGGCCAACTGGTGGGATTCTACTGTTCCAGCTTCAGGAGGGACTCCAGGCTGGCAAGCTTTCGGAAGTCAAACTCTGGCTAATGACCCTTATTACTTCCCTAACTGGAGCGCGTATGAAATCCCCGCGGGAGCTTCTACTA
>VTLG01010644.1_pt1 | contig 16539 bp, 28 predicted proteins | sample 4694571 | NCBI WGS metagenome assembly VTLG01 (sample SAMN12604809, study PRJNA352737) | marine metagenome | biome: ENVO:00000447; feature: ENVO:00000209|ENVO:00000569|ENVO:01000036; material: ENVO:00002151; isolation source: viral sequences binned using virsorter ...
CAACTTCTTTTTCTGTTGCACGAGTTCTATGTGTAACAACCTTTCCATGTATCTCCATACTTCCATATCCTATTCTCCATATTGATTCTCCATAGTCCTTATAAGAAGCAAAACGACCAGAACCCATAAGAGTCCTGGCCCGATTGTAGTGTTTTATTAGTCTTAAAGAGTCTTTGTTTAGATAAGAGGTATCTAATTTAAGGGACATCTACGGTGCCACCAAAGGTCACCTCAGAATAACCATCTGTTTTGAATATGACAAGGTAATTTTTAGCAGCGTTAGAAACTGTCATCGCAACAGCACCTTTACCTTTACCACTTTGCTCTACATTACTGAATCCTGTATAACCAGATGGAGCAGAAGAACCTGCATATACATCCTCTTGGAAAATTTCCATTGACTTAATACCTGTACTTCTATTAAGATTCACAATTATGTCTCCTGTGCTTGAAGGATTGACTTGGAATCCACGAATGTTTTCACTGCGATCACAGGCATCTGTTGATCCTTTGTAGGTTATCTCAGAACCCTCATGTTCGAGAGTATCTAGAGTACCTGAAAATGTACGAGTAGCCATATTTATTAAGGGACTTGATTAGCGTTTAAGAAAGTAAGAGTAATCTCAGCATCGATGCCATGTTCTTTCATAATATTTATAAAAGTCTGACGTTCTACTGCTTTATTATATAGCATTTCAACAAAAGCCTCCTCCAACTCCTCCCGATCAAATTCTTTAATCGCTATGGCAGTTGCATGGATAGCAAACTGTTGATCTATATCTAGATCTAACATGATGTTTAATCATTATTCACTATCCTAACAGCAGAAACTATGGATGCCATACCTGTCAGTCTTCATAAACTTTATTTTTTCTGGAATAAACCCTTTCACTCTTCTTCAATCCCTGATTTAGCATGTAAGAGCTACTGGCATTTATTGAATAAAAGATGATAATAAAGGTAAAGACAAAAGGTTCCACTCAAACATCCTTGACATTACTAACATTCTAGACTCTATGATCACTGAAGCAGCAAGCCAAGACTTCTTAATTTCCTGTATTAGTGGGGCAAGTAAGCCTCAAATCATGAGACATATGGAAGAATATTATGACTGTGGTGAAGAAGAGATTAAAGAGTTAATGGACATACATAAGATTAAAAAGAAGCCAAGATTTATAAATTACAAAAAATTTTATGATTTAAAAATACCTGACACAGCAGAGAAACTTAAGTATCCATTCACCCAAATATATCTGCAAAAAAATTTTTTAAGTCAGGAAGAATGTAATAAAGCTATTGAACATATGGAGACTGAATTACATCCGTCAGCAGTATCAAATGAAGATGATTATATGATGATATCTGAATACAGGACATCTATGACTTGTAATTTTAGTCCTCACCTAACAAAAATAGGAGCTGATTTGACTTTAAAAATAGGTCGCTATCTAGATTTAGATCCTTTCTTAGGAGAATCTATACAAGGTCAAAAGTATGAAGAAGGTGAATTTTATAAAAGCCATTGGGATTACTACCATCCTTTATCTGCAGAATATAAAACTTATTGTGAATGGATGGGTCAGAGAACATGGACATTTATGATTTATCTTAATGATGTAGAAGAAGGAGGAGAGACATATTTCAAATTTCTTGATCTGAAAGTTAGACCTGAACCTGGATTAGCTATCTTCTGGAATAATCTCTACAGCTTTGGCTGGCCGAACTTTAAAACTATGCATGAAGCATTACCTCCTACTAAAGGTAAAAAATATATTCTTACCAAATGGTATAGAGCCTGGTCTCTTATCTAAATGTCACAGACAGGTATATCATCAGGTTCAACAGAACATGGAGCAGTGTCTATAGGTTCTTTTTTATTATTCTCTATTAAATCTTCAGCAAAATCAGGTCTGTATTCATCTTTTGGTAGATATACTTCTACATATGATCCACATTTAGGACAAGAAAGATTGCTAACTATAGAAATTTCATCATTACAATAGTCTTCCCCACTAAAATCTGCTCCCCAAATTAGTTGAACATTTGGTCCACAGTGCCAACAATTCATCATTTCATGAAACCTCCTGTAGATTTTCTAGAACTGTAGATTTGGCTATAGCTGGTATATCCTTAAGTCCATTTGCATCAAACCAGGGGGCATTAGCCCAATCAAATCCTTCACCGAAGGTATTATCAGGAGCAGCTACATACCAATGGCAGGATGCATCTGGTACATCAACTGCACATTTAGCCCAATCATCTGACCATTGTGGAACCTGAATCCACAAAACTGAAGCTATTAACATTGATATCAAACTACTAAGCTGCATCTTTTTCTTTAGGTACATGTAATTTAGATATAACATGTATAGGTCTTCTGTATGTCTCTACTGTGGCTCCACATCTAGGACATTTTAAATATGTAACCATGTCATAAATATCTCTATACTCATCATCATTATCGAGACGATTATCACCCTTGTGTATTAATTCTGTACCGCAGTAATAACAATTCATGATACTAAACTATCGTCAAATCTGGTTTTGACAACTACCAGTTGTAATTACAAGCCCACCAACCTGGAGTTAGTTTATCTTTCTTTTCCGAACATCTATGACGAGCTTTAAAACTTGCTCTACGTTTAGGATCTTTATGTTGTAAGAAGTCCTGCATACCTCTATAACCAAACCTTACTATCTTCTGCTCACCATCATCACAAGCTTTTACTATATATTTTTGTTTAGCACCCTTTGGAGCCCTTTGGGGCTTATTACATTTCATTTTATCTTTTCTCATCTGGGCTTTACTCTTAGCCTCTTTACGACTTGCCATTACATGTAATTAGCTACCCTTTCTGGAGAGTTAATATCCATTCCTGCAGCTCCACGCATAGCACGATCTCCTGCCATTAAACCTCTTTCTTGCTGGAGTTTTCTGATAACACCTTCAATATCATAGTTATCTAAAAACTCTTTAGGATCTCTCATCAGACTTTCCCTCCCGATTTACCTTTAAGGTTCTTTGTAAAATTACTTAAAAAAGCACCAGCCTCTATAGGTACTCCTAATCTAGAAGTTGCAATATCATCATCTGGATCGTATTTCGCTTCTAACGCTGCTGCTCTATCATTAAGTTGTCTTGATCTAAATTCCATTAATCTATTCAGGTATAAAACTCAACAATACAAAATGTTGATCTGTCCATTCTTTTATTTTACTTGCCTTTGCCTCTGAATAACACGGATGAGACTCATCAAAGTAATCAAATACTAATCGTGATCCTTTTTTAGAATTACAACTGCTACAGCAGGCACCCATGTTACTTCTGGTTGAGTGACCACCTTTAAACTTTGGTTTTATATGATCAATGGTTGCAGTCTGTTCGGTAAGTTCAGTGTCACAATACATACATTTCCATCCCCACGACTCAAAAATACTCTCTCTAAATTTTTTTCTAGCACTCTTGGGACTAGTAACAATAAGGTTTTGTAATAAATCATTTTCCGTATGGAACATGGGCACTCATGCTTCATTAGGTCAACCCTAATGTGCATACATTTTCCTTATCTAGTTATTACTGGATTCTTTAGAATGCTTTATTTTTTCTTCAACATCCTCTAACAATCGAAGAGTGTAGTAATGGAAACGATCTGTTACCCAACGGAGATCTTCTTCCTTTATATCTTTATAGATTGACTCAAGAAGTAATTCACGAGAAGGAAATTTAAGAAACTGAGACACTAATGCCAGAGCTTTAAAACGTCCTTTTGTGAACTCATCAGTCATCAGCTACTACCCACCACTTCTGTAACAGTTTCATCTTTAGATTGTTCCGCAATCCTAGTCTCAAGAATACTAATAACCTCAAGAGCACCTTCTACTTTTAGGAATCCTTCCTTTGTACGTATTAAAGAATCTTCACTATTTTTGATATTGGTAGCAAGTTCCATCCTTTGATCAACTAATTGTTTTTTTAAATCTGCGATTAAATTTTCCATAATTAAAAGTAGTTAAACAAATAGTAATACTATTTATCGCTGGTAACAATCTTTATTGGTGCTTGTTCTATTCTTATTGTCTGAGTAGGTATAGCAGATGGTAATTTTTCTTTATCTTTTCCATCTTTCTTTTTCTTACCTACATCCACCGAAAAAGTTGCCAAACATCCCGTGAAAACGCTGGCTATGAAAGTGATGTCCTTGGGTCCACCATCTTTTGCTAAACCTGGGAAAGTGATGTAATTTAAAGAAATTATAAATCCGGCCCAGACCATTACACCCAAGCGTATAAAGGTCCCTAGAATCTCTAGTTGCTCTTCTTTATCATCAATACTTTCTTTAAGTCTACTGAATGGACCTTTCTTTTTAGGATCTTCTCCTTCTTTGTGATCTTTGTGACAAGACATATCTAAATTTGTATATAAAAATAGTCTACAAGCATCAATTTTTGATATGTAATTCTTGTTTGTATGGATGATAGACTTATGAATATTTATACTTAAACATCATGTGGAAGATAATACCTTTTCTTCTATTGTTTGCAGCCCCAGTAAAAGCAGATATTACTTCGAAACTAACTAGTAGTGTCCAACTCCAGGTGAACGCTGCAGCAACCCAGGTTGAACGGATAGGAACAACCTATTCAGTAAGCGGATCTGGTGTCGATACAACTTACACACCAACTGGTGGCAGTGCAGTCTCAGATGGTATTGGAGGCTTAACTATATCAAGTGGAGTAGGTGCAATACCAGCTCTAGAAGTTACACAGAAGACAGCTGGTAACAGCTTCTCATTTACACAATCCTTTACTCAAGGAGATGCAGTTGCTACAAGTGCTCCTAGTGTTGGAGCAGTAGGTAACTTCAGTAGTCAAACTTCTACTGCATCAGGATCAGCAGGTGACCTTGCCGGCACAATCACAACTGCAGGAGCGATCACACTAGTTGGAGGCGGTAGTGGTACCAGTGCTGTTGGTCAATTCACTAGTGAGATCAGTATTAAATGAAGTTAAGAGATCATGCTTTTGCAATTAAAGAAAAAGAAGATGATAAAGATCTTGAGAAGTGTGATACCTGTGGTCGTACTAAGCTCATTGAATGTATCTGTAGAAGCCGTTCCCATCGTTCCCAACTTTCAGAGTGGTAGTCTTACCAGTCACACTGAGACATCCAGTACGGTAACAGAGACCATAAATGTGATCGAATACCAGACGGGCTGGCAATATACAGTTACAGGTAATAATATAAGCACAGATAGTAATAGCTTGGTACCTCCTACTACGAGTACAACCCAAGCAGTAAATGGAATTAATTCTACGTGGACAAGCCTAGATGCTACAAATATGCCGAACTTCTCTGTAACAGATTCAAGCAAACCTTGGCAACTGACAACAACACTCAGTCAACCAGGGCTAAAATCTCAGACCATAATCCAGAGGACCACCGAGGTAACCTCAGTCACAGACACGGTTTCCACGTTCAGTCAGTAAAGTATTTACTAGTTGCATTAAACATATTCAGTGCTCCCATCTATGCCAATGAAGTAGGTGGTGTCAGTGCTACTGCTAATCCTGTAGCTAACAGCTCAGGTAGTGTTACTAACCAAGCAATACAAGTTTTACAGGGACCATATATAACCAACACTTATGGCAATGGAGTTCAGTGTCAAGGATCTACCTTGAACATCACTCCGTTTGTAACTCTGAGTGATTCATGGAAAGAACCATATGAAAGCTCTTGGCTCGATCCAGTGTACGACAACAGTGATGCCAACAATGATGGTGTGTTAGATAATCCAGGATCTATTCTCTATTACAAACCTACCAGGACAGGTCAGAAATCCAATCATAATGTTGGATGGGGTATCTCAGCTACACTATCCATACCACTTGATAAACGTCATAATGAGGGCTGCCTGAAGGCTGCTGACATACAGAATCAATATCATGCCCAGCTGGTTGCTAATAAAAGATTAGACTTTGAGATTTCAAGATTGAAGCATTGTGCGGAGCAAAAAAAATTGGGAGTATCATTCCATCCTAAAAGTCCTGCATATCAGATCTGTGCAGATATCGTAGTTGCAAATCCACATGGTGTTATTCCTAATCATCAACACGAGATTCCAAAATAAATTTTATTTTTTCTTCAAAGGTGGTAGTCCTTTCTTCTCACGATATTGATTAGTTTTTATTTCTGCACGAGAAGGTTTATCTATCTTTTTACCTAATAAACCCTTAATTTTCTTAGTAGCTTGCTTTAATAAAGGCTTTATTAACCTTAATAATAGGGGTGTAGAAGCTGCTGCAGCCGTTGCCACCACTGCTATTGCAGCTGTTGTACTTATTTGTGATGTTGAAGGTAGATATTTCTCTACAGGTGATGTCAATTCATAATTAGTTATGCAAGTTTTACCATCCTCTGAGAGCGTATGAGATACAACTTTTTCCCTGGATTCAGCATTACGCATATCACCTACCCTCTGGTCTGTAGGTCCAGGGCAGGGTACATCTTCTTTAGGAACATCTGGTATGTCTAAATTAGGTTGAGGTGTTTCTAATTCTGGAGGTGGAGCTACAGGAGGGACTGATTGTTCCTGTACATATACCAGATTCTCTGGTTCATAATCCATAGGTTCGAACCAAGGGACAGAACCATCACACATGACACGAGATCCTCGTTCATCCTGATTGACAAGTTCTATAGAATTCTTATTAGCAGGATTATATTTAACACAACCTGGAACATCTACTATTGGAGATCCAATAGATAAAGTTACAGGTGGAGCTTGTGGTATTGAAAAATTTATATTAGGTAATGGGATTGTGTTCACCCCTATGTAATTTATCCCAATAGTCTGTATCTCAGGCACTAACAGTCTTGGAAGTCTCTAGCCATCTGACCACCTATTTCTGCACCTTGTTTCTGTCCAAACATATTAAAGAATCCAGCTACTAACCATCCAACATAAGGTATCTCTGTAAGAGCTGGAGTTATAGGAGCAGTGATACTTGCTGCTGCAAGCTTCCCTGTAGCCTCTCCAGAGCCTTCTGCTTTGATACATGCAATCTGCTTGGCAGTTAGTTCAGAGCTCTCTGAGACGCTTCCAGAGACTCCTCCTGCTACTGACTGTTCATATGTCTTTATTTCTGACTTACTTAAACCAAGAAAACCTGCTGGTTTATCAATATGCTTTTCGGTTTCAATTATCTTCGGTGAATGAGATTTATATCTGATGGTATATCCTTTCTCTGTAACACTCGCTATGTAACTTGTATAAGGTCCTACAGGTAAATTTATTAGAGGTAAACTACTTTTTCTATTGACTGTTGACTGTATCAAAGCAAGATGAGACAATCCAAATAATATTCCTAAAGAACCTACAAGTATTTTTTTCGATCTAGAAGGTCTCTGACTGTACATTTTCCATGTTATATATACTTATTCTACTGTGATATTTACAGACTAACCAGTGTTAAATTTTCTAAGTTTATTATGAGTAGTTAGGGTCTATTGGATATTGTGTCATATTAGGCTTGTATGTTCCATCACTTTGTTCAGTGCTTGAATATAAAGTAACTAACGCTGCAACATCAGAACAATTATCAATTTCTGTTTTGCGTGTTGTATAAGCTGTTCGTACTGCATCTCTAAATGTTGCCACATTTGAATCTAATTCAGTACCTTTTTCTAATTTTCTTATAACTTGCCAGTCGTATAAATTTAGTAAACTCTTAGCAATTTCTTTTTCTTGTAGTTTAAAGTTAGATTTTAGACCTAAAGTTGTAACTTCAACTCCGTTTTTAGTTTCAGTTACATCATTAATTTCTTTAGCAACTCCAGATCTTGAATAAAAACGTGGGTCGTATGTTGGGTCGTCAGCTACTTCTGTAATACCTATCGCTTTTTTCTCATCAAGTGATGTTAGTCTTAACCAGTTAGCAGGGTACTGTGTTCCATCAGATGTTTTAAATGCAACATCAACAGGTAAAGTTTTTCCGTCTAATTTAAATGCCATAATTATATTTTACCTTGCCCTTGCATATTTGAAAGGATTACTAGCAAAAGCCATAAACACATATCGTGAGCCATTTGCATTTGTGCCTGCATCACTCGTTCTCATTTTAAATCCATGAGATAATATGTCAAAACCATCATTAGCAGATGCTTCTGATGCTGTTGAGTCTGGACATAGTTTTTTATTTGCTATGTTTCCAGGACTTCTTTTAGTGTCTTGAATAACTGTGTTAAAACCTTGACTATTGTTTTTCACAATAACAAATCTAGGAGTAAACCCACAATGAACATAAGCTCCATTAGCATTACCATTTCCAGTAAAATGTCCGAATTTACTAAATCCTTCAACCTCAGACCAGACCCAAGCAATTATATTTGAACCATTATTATTAACAGCACCATCACTATAAATTCCAAAATTATTACTATCTGGCACTATATCATCCCACATAAAAGCATCATTAGCACCTTTAATTGCATCCTGATTTTGAAATTCATAATAATATTGCTGTGGGTTGCTATCAACAGACTCACCATGATACATAATCCAGTTATCACCATCTCTTCTTTTTACAAGGAACCATTTCGGAGCAGCATTTAAACCGTGATATACTAATTGATCTCTAGTAGCATTTCCTACATAGGAAACTATAGAAAATCCTGCCGTGGTATTTACAGATCCAGATGAAGCAATAGTGGCACTGTTAGATCCTGCACTATTACTGAAAGCTGTACCAGCAGCCCAGTTCCATGAAACATAATTTACACCACCACCATTTATTTCATTATCTGTTGTATTCATTGTAAAACCGCTACTTGTAAACCCTGTAAATTTGGAGGAATTATCAGTCTCAGCTGAAGATACGTTTGAGGCTAAAGACTTCCCTGCACCTCTGACACTATCAGTCCAAAAATGATTTTCTGCTCGATCTGTTGCTTTTATCCAAACAAGATCAGGTTGAAATCCTAAACTTGAAATTGTTTGTGAACCATCATTTCCTGCCCAAGTAGCTATATCAAAATATTGATCTCCTTTGAGGATTGTAGGTTCGGGAAGATTTGCTGTACATAAAGCAAAAAATCCAGTTGGTGGTGCATAATAAAAATCTCCATGACCATTTCCATCTGTATTTCCTTGAGCCGTAACATAATTACTAAAACTTGAATCCTGTCCAAAATTAAATTGAACCTGATTACTGGTCATTACGTCTGCAACAGGTGTCCATGTAGAAGCAATATCACTAAACTTAGGGTTTGAATCCCCTGCAGGATCACCAGAGAAAAAATAAGTATTATTTTTTCCTACCCAGATTTTGTTTCCTTTTACTGCAATCTGTATTATGTCACCAATACTTAATGCACCAGCACCAGTAGTCTCTCCATCAACACTAGAATTGTGAATAAATACACCATCACCATTACGAAGAACCCATGAATCATCATTAGCACCACGGGCATCAGTGCTTGTCCAGTTAGTAGAAGTATATCCAATGCCGACAAATAATCTGTTTGCCTGGTTGCCTGTTAATATTCTAGCTTCAAAATAATAACCAGTAGTATCAGTATGACTAATACCAAAAGTGCCAGCAATACTTCGATTACTACTGCCACCCGTATACCTTAAAGAACCTTCACTTAAAGTACCACTTCCATAGACAGCACCAGCGTCAGTAATCGGACTTAAAGTACAAAAATTATTTGTTGGTGTATCTTTAACAGCATCAACATTAGTTGCTCCAAAACCATTTGGTGTGAAATTATTACCATTACCACTTATATCTTTACCTTGGGTTGCAGCTGTAGTGGAACTATTATCTTCAAAATTAAGCCTAAAACCATTATTACCATAAGTTAATCCTGATGTATCTATAGGATTCCATTGACCCGTATCTGAATTAGTCTCTCCAAAAGATGAAGGAGTTAGTGCTTGTCCATCAATAAAAGTTATTTCTGTTAAATATCCACTAAAAAAATCACTTGAATTATTGTTTACCCCTATATAATTATCTGCACTACTTCTAAAAAATGATGTAGCATAATTTTGAGCTGGATCTGTATCAGTTGAAAAATCTGTTTCTCGTACTCCATTAACATATATTTTAATCCTGTCAGCTGCTGTACTATTAGTAGTGTCATAAGCAACCACAATATGATACCAGGCATGGGGATCTCTAAATTGCCTTGTGGTTACTTTATTTACATCTGAAGATCCACTGCTTGAATCTCTATCTGTGACTTGTAATCTATCATTATTATCAAATTGCACTCTTCCTTCAACAAACCCACTAACAGCCGTACTAACCATTGACATATATGCACCAAGCTTTGCTCTTTTTATCCAAAAAGCAATAGTTTTTGTTGTGTCACTTGTATTAGTACCGAAAGTTCTAGTTAATTTATCACTGGTGCCAGACTCAAACCTTAAACTACGTTCTATTGTAAAGTCATCTGCTGCTCCAGAAGCACCAGTCCTGATATTATCTGTGAAAAATGACATTACTTGACATCCAATGAAACAGCAACGTGAACTTTAAGTGGTGAGTCATCCTCCACAATAAAATCGAGCCTATCAACGGCATTAGCTGCTGTAGAAAGTGTAGGTGCAGTTCCACCTACAAATTTAAAAGCTGAGTTAAATGATCCAGTTCTTCCTCCAGTCCCATCCTGGGTTAGGAAGATGGACCCACTGTGGCCAATTTGTGAGTTTATAGGAGCAGCAAAAGTAGAGTTAGCATTCATATTAACGAAATGATATGCAGAACTAGCAAAATCAAATGTTACCGTACCTCCACTGTGACTGCTAAAATTACCATTTGCACCTCCAGTAACAAACACCCCATAAGCACTCGTTTCAAATTTCTTGACGTTATTGTAGTACATTGATACCTCTGCATTACCTACAATATTGACTCCATTCTCACTGCCCTGCACGGTTAAAAATATATCATCAGCAGCTTGTATATCAATATCATCACCTGTGTTTCTGATAATTAAATCGTTAGTTTTGTTATCAATATACGAGTTTGTTGCATCATGATACAGCTCTAAATCTCCAAAAGATCCAGCACCAATTTGTATACGATCATCATTAGACGAACCACTATCTCCAAGTGTTATGTTATTACCATTAGCATTAAAAGTTCCTTCAAATATTGTGGCTGTAAGTAAGCCAGTAGAAGAGTTAAAAGTTAAGTTAGAACCAGATTTAGGAGCTAAGTTACCTGATGCTGCTGTAGAAAATAAAGGAAAACAAGTGGTATCAGATGACTCATCACCAACTGATATGGTTGTTGCTATCGCTGCTGTTCCAGAAGTATTCTGGTTTCCACCAGTATTAACACCTGGAAGATCTATATTTGCTGATCCATCAAAACTTACCCCACCAATGTTTCGGGCTGTTGTTAATGTTGCAGCAGATCCAGTTGTATTCTGATTAAGAGTTGCCACTCTTGCAGCTGCTATAGTTCCTGAAGATATATTTGATCCATTTAAAGAAGTTAAAGAAGCACCAGATCCACTGAAACTTGTAGCTGTAAGTAATCCAGAAGAAGAGTTAAATGTTAAATTTGATCCTGACTTCGGACCTAAATCGCCTGTTGCTGCTGTAGCAAACAAAGGAAAACAAGTAGTGTCTGATGATTCATCAGCAACTGTAATTGATGAAGCTGTTGTGCCTGATGGAGTAGCAAATGATAATACTCCAGCACCATCTGTAACAAGAGCTTGTCCTGAACTACCTTGACTTGTAGGGAAGGTAGCAACTTTAGTTCCATTAGCAGCAACGGAAACTAATCCACTTCCACTTCTAAAAATTCCTGTATCAGTATCATTGCTGAAGGTTACAGAGGGAACTGAAGCTGATCCGTCTGGAAATGTACCACCAGCATTAACATAATCTGCACCTGCAAAAATAACTCCGAAGAATGCATGTCCATTTGTAGGAGCAGAACTGAATACTATATTGGTTCCAGACAAGCTAAATCCAGCAGAACCTGAAGGATCAGGCTCCTGAATAACTCCGTTTACTGATATTAATAATTGTTGTTCAAACTTTGGAAAAGGAACTGGTGCCGATCCTCCAACCTGCAAAGCAAACGAAGTAGCACTACCATTAAAACCACTTGATATATCATCTATGATTTTGTAATCTTCGTTAGCTCTTATGTCATTTCCTATATATGGCATAGATAATCAACTACATTATTCTTTTTTCTCTCCTTATTTTAAGGTCAGTAATCTTTGAAATTATTAAGTATTAGGTCCAGCAGTTGATGGTTGTGTCGGCCAAACAACATTATTAGAAGTTTTATCTTTATAAGTTTGAGGTAGATCTCTAAGGATTTGTCTGTATGCAGACCATTGAGCCTGATCTACAGTTGAATCTGAAGTAGTAGTCCAATCAGTAGATTTTAATAAGTAATCTCTTTTTTTTCTAACATTCTCCCAGCTATCATCTTCTAGTTCTAATACTTTATATTCATTTAGTTTCTCATCTAAAGAAGCAACTTCAGCTTTAAGAGTTTCAAATTTAGTCAGTAAATTAGAAAGATCACTATTCTGCGTTAAAGCCATCTTATGTCTGTTCTAGATAACTTACTGAAACATCAAGGGCACTAGCTGTTCCTGCATTTACTCGTAAGACATCACTTGATTCCATAATTATTTTTGATCCACTAATTATTTCTAATGATGATCCTGCAGGGACTGGAGCATTCTTAATTAGAAATACATCATCTCCTGTATTAGTAACTAAGAAAACATCTACTTGAGCACTTGATGCTGTTTTATTTGAAACTAAACAACTTAAAAGAACTAAGGTTGCTGAACCTCCAGCAGTAACAACATTAGTGTCAGTGCTACCTGTTCCAGAATTACTTACTGAAGATTTAGTATCAATCTTAAAGGTGTTTGCCATATTATCCTAAAGCTAGTATGAGAGCGAGTTGATTTGAACTATCTAAGTTCCCAGTGACAGTTAAGTTTCCTGAAACCGTAAGATTTCCACTGGGTATTGATACGTTACCGTTTGAATCTATTGTAAGCCTTGCAAATCCACCCGTTACTAGTTGTATTTGATCAGGTCCGGTGCTCATTATTCCTGTATCTATATCTCCTGCAAATTTAAGAGCACAGCTAGATAATGAACCTAGTGCAAAACTACTGTTACTTCCATCTTCTTTTAATAAAGGAAAGCCACCTGCTGTGACTGCATCATGAACACAGAGTATTTTCTTCTCAGTATCTACAGTTACTTCACCAACTGCACCTGTAAAACCAGAATGCTCACCTGTTGTTCCTCTTCTAAATTGTACTTGCGTTGCCATAATACTATCCTAAAGCCACTGCTATTGCAGTAGCAAAACTTTCTGTACTAATTGTTCCGTTTGAGTCTGGAACAGTCATAGTTCGAGTTGTACTACCCGAAATTCCTGAACATTCAAATGCTAATTTTTTAGTAGCATCTGAATTATCTTTTACTCTGAAAACATTATCTGCATACTCATTAACTTGTCCTGCTGTTACCTGATTATCTACGTAAGCTGTTGTCGCTACCTTAGTTGAATTATCACTGGCAGATTGAGTCGTCGCTGTAATACCATTAGCTAATGCTCCAGAAACTGTATTGTTTCCTAAAACAATAGTTTTATTTGTAAGAGTCTGTGATCCAGTAAGAGTTGCAACTGTTGCATCTATTGCAAAGGTAGCTGTATTACCTGTTGAGGTAGAAGCTATACCAGTTCCTCCAGCAAGTGTTAAAGTTTCTGAATCAAGATCAATAGCAATTGAATTACCATCATCAGTTGTTATATCTAAATCTTCAGCAGTAATTTGAGCTTGTACATAAGCCTGAGTTGCTATTGTTCCATTTGTATCTGGAGCAGTTAATGTTCTTGTTGTACTTCCAGATATTCCTGAGCACTCAAAAGCAAGTTGTTTTGTATTATCTGAATTATCTCTGATTCTAAAACCGTCGTCGTTAGTTACAACAGCATTAGAAGTTATTGAAGTTAGCCCAGTAAGTGTCGTGCTACTATTGCCCAGGGCAATAGCAGTGCTACCAACAGTAACAGAACTGTTTGCAAGTTGGGCGTTAGGGATAGCATTAGTTGAAAATTCTCCTGTACCTGAGTTATAAGTCAATCCTGATCCGGAAGCAATACTTAATGTGCTTAACAACGCAACAGTTCCTGTTGCATTCGGTAAAGTTATTGTCTTATCAGATCCTGATGCATCAGTTGCTGTAAGTATTATCTCATTACCATCAGCTGTAGATCCTTCAAATGTAATATTTCCACTTGCAAGTGTTATGGAATTAGCACCATCGACTGTGCCGGAAACTAATGTAGTGGAAGCTAGGGATGTAAGTCCTGCGAAAGTTCCTTGAGTAGCTCCTAAAGAAACACTTGTACCTCCTATTGTTACAGCTGAGTTAGCTAGATTACTGTTAGCAATTGATGATGCAGTTGATAATACAGTTCCTGTTTCATTTGGCAAAGTGAGAGTTTTATCTCCACCCGTTGCATCAGCTGCAGTAAGTATTGTTTCATTTGCATCAGCAGTTGATCCTTCAAAAGTTATATTCCCACTTCCAATTTCAATAGCACTAGCTGCATCTTCTACCCCTGCTATTAAAGTTCCTGAAGCTAAAGAAGTTAGCCCAGCAATAGTTGATGCTGTAGCACCAAGTGCAACTGCAGTGCTTCCGATAGTTACATCATCATTTGCTAATTGAGAATTAGGTATTGCACTGGTTCCGAATTCTCCAGTTGAACTGTTATATGTCAGTCCTGATCCAGAGGCTATACTTAGTAAACCTCTTATATCTGAGTTAGAGGGACCTGTATAAGTTATTACTCCAGTTGAACTATTATATGCAAGGCTTCCTAAACCTCCGGAATCATTTACTGAGACAGCTGCTCTTGATCTTGCATCTGTATAATATAAATTTGTATTTTCAGTAAGATCGGCTGTAGTATTACCAGCAAAGTCTAATTTATCTGTAGGAGTATTAACCTCTTGAAATAAACCACTTACCAGCGTAATAGCCTTACGTGTTGCCATCTTTTAATTACTATCTTTAGTTTCTTATCTAATAAAAAACTTTTATTATTCTTCTATTTTATCTTTAACAATTTTAGCCAAGCTGAATAGGACGCTTTATTTTTAAAACTATTTGGTTACTAGTTCCTGCTTCTCCTACCAAAGTTACATAATGCCCAGCCGTTGTTGGAGGTGTTTTAGTGAGAGAACCTGCAGATGCTGCAGATAAAAAATATATATCCCCTGGATCAATTGATGTTGATACAGCAACTTGTCCAGTTACTATTACACGAACTTGATTCCCCTGAGTTACAGTAGTTTCTGCAATACCAGCTACTACTGCTTTATCTAGAGTGTCATTAGCAATAGCTTTTCCTACTAGACCATCAGAAGCTCTGGCATAAAGAACATCTCCTTGAGTAACATTTTCGAATGTATTTACCACATACCCAACCACTTTAAAAACAATAGGGTTAGGCATTGTTGAAACAATATCTGTCAGTACACCAGTTAATCCTTCCGTATTAGCTGCATATGGTTCTAAATCTTTTACATCAGCCATTATCTTAAAAGTACTGGAGGTTCAATATGAATAGCAAGATCAGTTGTAGTTGATGCCTCTCCTACACGAGTGACTGCTTTTCCTGCACCAGAAGGAGCTGAGGTAGTGATAGCTCCTGCAGTGGAATCTGATAAGAAAAATAAGTCACCTGCATTTAAAGAACTAAGTGTTTTAAGTCCTGTAACTATGACCTTTACAGTGCTGTTAGCACTAACAGTTGCATTAGCAAAACCCACAACTGTAGCATTTTCTATAGTCCCATCAGCTGCACTTGCTTTACCTACCTGGCCATCAGAAGTACGCATATATAATGCATCTCCATCAGTAACATCTTGAAATGCAGTAGCATTAAATCCTACCTGTAATGGAGCAAAGGTTGGAAATCCCTCTTTAAAATCTATTAATGCATCAACTAAACCTCGAAAATTATTCTCGTAAGGTGAACGAGTCATCGTAAAGCCATTAGCAGTCAATAGATCTACAAGAATTTTTATTGCACCTTCTATATTTGGTTCTCCTTGTGCCATCTAATCTTAAGTTTTGTATGAGACTATTCTAAGTTGTTAAATCCCTTAGAATATAGATAAAGCAAAACAAAAGATTTAATGGACCCAGAAGTTATTGCTATTGCTATAACCAGTGGACTAGCAGCTTTCACTGGTGTTATAAAATCTTTGAATGGTTTTAATGAAAAAATTCAAAGAAGATTTAATAAACTACAAGATGAAATCAATCGTGTAGAAGATGATATGGTTCGTGGTTATGTATTAAAACAAGATTTTATACGTGAGATGGATGTAGTCCATCAAAAACTGGATAGAATACTAGAATTAATGATTAAACAGAACTCTAAGTAAGTTTAGATAATATTTTTATAGCTTTCTTACGTGTCTTACATTTCTCTGCTTTGAGATTAAGTTTAATT
>VTLG01006358.1_pt1 | contig 16532 bp, 19 predicted proteins | sample 4694571 | NCBI WGS metagenome assembly VTLG01 (sample SAMN12604809, study PRJNA352737) | marine metagenome | biome: ENVO:00000447; feature: ENVO:00000209|ENVO:00000569|ENVO:01000036; material: ENVO:00002151; isolation source: viral sequences binned using virsorter ...
GACACCATTGATGCTATCTTTGGTAATGGTGGTACATCTGTTTCACTTGGTAATGTTTCTGTCGACAGATTGGATCTAGGCGACAACGAAAAGATTAGACTAGGTGCTAGTCAAGATTTAGAAATCTACCACGATGGCTCAAATAGTTATATAAAAGATGTTGGTACTGGAGAACTGAGACTATCAGGCTCATCTTATGTCAAAATTTTAGATGCTAACGATGAAAAAGGCTTGGAGTTTAGAACAAATGAAGGTGTAAAACTTTTCTATAACAATGTACAAAAGTTTGAAACAACCGCAACAGGGGTAGATGTTACTGGTGCTATAACAGCAGACGATTATAGAACTGATGGTTCAAATAATCTCTTTTTAACAAGTGCAGCAGATTGGCGTTTTAGAGGTACAGGCGGTACTGAGCATTTAAGATTAACACAAGCAGGTTTATTGGGTTTAGGAACTTCTTCACCCTCAGAAAAACTACATATAAACGGAAGCAGTAGTGAAGTTGCTTTAAGAATTGATACTACAAATGCTGACCCTAAAATCAGACTGACAACATTAGGACAACAAGATTGGTCTATTGGGGTAGATTATTCTGATAGTGGTAAGTTAAAAATAAATGAAAGTGGGAATGTTGGTACGCTTACTGCTTTAACGATTGACCCAAGTAGAGTTGTAGGAATTGGCAACTCATCACCAGCTTCTTTCTGGTCACAAGCCAACTCGCTTGTTTTAGATGCAAGTGGTAATACTGGTATGACCATAAAATCCACTTCTTCAGGTAATGGCAGAATTGTCTTTACCGACCAGTCTAGCAGTAATCCTGGCTTTACTGATGGTGGTCAAATACATTATGGTCATTCTGCTGACGATATGCGATTCAGAACTGCTGGTGCTGATAGGGTCACGATAGACAGTTCAGGCCGTTTAGGAATAGGAACTACTTCGCCAAGTCAGATATTGCATTTAGAAAAATCTGATGACCCTATGCTTCTTATAACTCGTGGTAGTTCGAATAGAGTTCTTTTAGGAGATACTGGAAGCAACAATGGTGGTGATTTACTTTTATATAATTCATCTGGTTCAAATACAGTTCTTATAAGGTCTGGAGCTAATAGTTATTTAAATGGTGGCAACGTAGGCATAGGAACTACTTCGCCAAGCGATAAATTAACTGTTAATGGTAATTTAAGTATATTTGGCAATAAGATATATAACGGTTCAGCAAGTAACTCAGCTGGTATAAGTTTTCCAAGTTCAACAGTAAAAATAGACGGATATAACGGAATTATATTTAATTCTTCAACAGCAGGAGTTGGCTCACAAACAGAACGTATGCGAATAACCAACGCTGGCAACGTTGGTATCGGAACTACTTCGCCTTCAGAACCATTACACATATCAAATAGTGACCCTAAAATTAGATTACAAGATTCAGATGGTACTAATCAATTTTCAACAATATTTCAAAATGGTGGTGCGTTAAATTTATTATCAAGAAATAACACTAACAATGGTTTTATAACTTTTAAAGCTAGTGATGGCACAACCACAACTGAGTTCGCTAGATTCAATATGTCAGGCAACCTTGGGATTGGAACTACTTCGCCTTCAAGAAAACTTACAGTACAAGGTGGTTCTGGTGATAATTTACCAGTCAGGATTATAGGTGGTGCTAGTACAACGCAATCATCTATGGAGTTCCAAGACCCTAGCACAACAGCAGACTATAAAGTTACTTTAGGTTCAAAAGGAGATAATTTATTCTTCCAAGCTGGTGGTTCTGAGAGGATGCGAATAGACAGTTCAGGTAACGTAGGTATAGGAACTACTTCGCCAACACAAGCACTTCATGTTGTAGGTAATGGTTTATTTACAGGTGGTTTAACTGTTGGTGATAGTGCTGCTGATACTTTTATAACAAGAGGACATACACACTTAGCAACTAGTGGAAATAACGTAGGCATAGGAACGACTTCGCCACTAATGAAGGCTCATATAGCTGCTAACTTATCATCAGGGAATGTACAAGATGCTTTAATGCTATCACAAAACACTTCAACTACTGCAAGTGGTCAAGGTGTTAGATTGTATATGTCATCTCATAATGCTACCAATAGGTCAGCAATTATCGAATCTGTGCAAGGCTCAAGCAACGACCATCATTTAGCTTTTTACACTAATGGTGCTTTTGCAAGCCCAACTGAGAAAATGCGTATCGATACCTCAGGCAACGTAGGAATAGGCACTACTTCGCCTTTTAGTAAAGTCCAGATAGGAGCTAATACATTTAATGGTACTCATGGCTCTTATGCAAATGATAGAGTTAATCTTAGCAGTAATGGTGCATTAAAAAGCATAATGTATGCTTCTACTTATAATAGTGCTACCTATCCAGATTACGGAATGTTATTTGTTCATGGGCCAGATACATCTAATTATAATGTTTGGTCTATTTCACCAGATGGCCCAGCTAAAGGCGATAGTTTAAATTTCATTTATGGTGATACAACTAGCAATATACACACACTAACACCTAAAGTTGTTTTTGATGGTTCAGGCAATGTCGGTATAGGAACTACTTCGCCAGCCAATAAGCTTGATGTCGCAGGCACTATTAATACCAACAATGCTTACAAGCTTGATAATCAAACCCTCATAGAGCAGACAGGCAGCAATATTTATTTTGGTGATAGAGATGATAATGATAATGTTGTTGATATTTCAGGTTTCTCAGAACAAGCAAAAATCGTTCTAAACGATGGCTTTATGACCCTATCAACTGGTGGGAGTGAACGTGCCAGAATAGACAGCTCAGGTAACTTCTTGGTTGGTAAGACTTCTCCAGCTACAGCTAATACTGGTGTTGAGTGTCGTGCTGATGGTCTTTTAGTTGCTACCAGAGATAATGCAGTAGTTTCTGTCATCAATCGTAAATCTAGTGATGGGGCTGCTATGCAGTTTAGAAAAGATAATACTACAGTTGGTTCGGTTTCAGTCACAGGTTCAGCCACAGCTTACAACACTTCATCTGATGCTAGACTTAAAGACATCACAGGGTCTGCCAGAGGTTTAGAGGTTATCAATGAACTCAACCCAGTTGCTTACGACTGGAAAGCCGATGGCAAGTCTGATGAAGGTTTGATAGCTCAAGAGGTTATGAAGCTAGTACCTAACGCAGTGTCAGAAACCGAAGAAGGTTATTACCAAATGGATTATTCTAAGTTGGTGACACCTTTGATTAAAGCTATCCAGGAGCAACAAGAACAGATCGAAGAATTAAAGCAAGAAATAAAAGAACTTAAAAAATAATGTATAATTTTATGAATAACAAAAGGAAATAACTATGCCATCATACTCAACAAATTTAAACCTAGCTAAACCAACAGTCGGTGGTGATACTAACCAATGGGGTGGCTATCTTAATACAAACACAGATACCTTGGATGCTATCTTTAACGGTGCTGGTACAGGAACATCTGTAGGCCTACAAGTTGGCTCTGGCAAAACTTTAAAAGTTGGGGGGACATTAACAGCGACAGGATCTTCTACGTTCTCTGGCACAGTGTCTTTATCTAGCACTGTTCAATTAACAGGCAGTCAAAACGAACTTAGATTTTTTGAAGCTATTGGTGGTGCTGATAATTATGTAGCACTCAAAGCTCCAAACGAAATGACTGGGAATAATAATTACTCATTAGTTTTACCTGCTGCTCAAGGTACAGCAGGGCAATTCTTAAAACTAACAAGTTTATCTGGTTCAGAAGGTTTATTGCAATTTGCTGATGCTGGATCATCTATAGGTGGTGCAACTGGTGTTGATTTCAATGATAGTGTCGAAGCTAGATTTGGTACTGGTAATGATTTTTCAATTCAGCACAATGGCTCTAACACAATACTTGCACATAGTGGAACTGGAGATATGCAAATTAGAGCAATTAATTCTGGTAAAGCTTTTATAATTTATAACCATGATGGCACTAGTGAAATGTTAAAGTTATCAGATACAAATGGTTATTTATCTTCTGCTCCTACTGCTAGTCTTTCATCAGGTCAATCTCCAAATGTTTACATAAACAACAGTGGTACATTTAAAAAATCTACCTCTGCTTTAAAATATAAAAAAGATGTTAGAGATTTAGAAAGCATTGATATAAGTTCTTTTAGACCAGTACGTTATAAATCTAATATTGCTGAAGATGAAACTAACGAGGATTTTATTGGTTTTATTGCAGATGAGTTCCATGATGCAGGACTAACAGAATTAGTTTCTTATGGAGACAATAATGAAGTAGAAGGATTTAACTACGATAGAATGACAGCAGTTTTAACTAAAGCACTACAAGAAGTAATAACAAAAATCGAGTCACTAGAAAGTGAAATAGACCAACTAAAAGGAGTAAACTAAAATGGCTATAGAATATAATTGGGATTGTCAAACAGTTGACTATTACCCAGAAAAAGACGACCACTCACAAGTGGTATTTAATGTGCATTGGAGACTTAACGCTGTTAGCGATCAGAAAGACAGTGAAGATAATTTCTATGCAGCAGGTGTATATGGTTCACAATCATTAAATATAGATGATATTGAAAACTTTATCCCTTACGCAGACTTAACCAACGAAATTGTTACTGGTTGGGTTGAAGGTGTAATGGGTGAAGAAGAAGTTCAAAACTTAAAAGACAACCTAGCAGAACAAATTGCTGACTTAATAGATCCTAAAGTCGTCACAGGTCATATCGGAAGTTAAGTGAATGGCGTTAATCCCCGTTACACCACCAGCAGGTATCGTTAAGAACGGTACTGAGTATGCCAATAAAGGTCGTTGGGTAGATGGGGATTTAGTTCGTTTTGAAAACGGCTATCTCACTCCAATCAAGGGGTGGAATAAACTTAGACCAAATCCAGTAGGTAGAATATTTAGTGGTACAGTTAGTACCACCTCTGGTAGTTTTATTATTACCATTACCACCACTACCGCACACGGAGCGTTAGAAGGTGCTAGTGTTAATCTTAATGGTTTTGCTGCAACAGGCGGGATGCCAGCCAGTCAAATCAATCAAACTTATACGATTGCATCTGTACCAAGCACCACAACATTTACTATCAATACATTTCAAACAAATGTGCCAAGCACTGCTGCTACCTCAACACATACATCTAATGCTTCAGAAGTTGTCTTAACAGCAACACCAACAGGGATGTATGCCTATTATGATAATGATGGCAAAGAAGTTTTAGCAGTTGGAACACGCAACAGTGTTTTAATTTACTATGAAGAAGTTTGGTATGACATTACCCCAACAGGCTTTGTCGGTGATGATACGTTATCACCACTTGGTTTTGGTGCTCATCATTTTGGTGTTGAAGATTTTGGTGATGCACGGTCACAATCAGGGTTAGCTTTTGATACCACAACTTTTTCTTTTGATAACTTTGGTGAAATATTATTATTCTGTTCGCCTTCTGACGGCAGAATATTTCAATGGGATCCCAATGCTCCAGCAACGATAGCAAGTGTCGTTACAGGAGCACCAACAAACTGTGAGGGTGTGTTAGTTACAAATGAAAGGCATGTTGTGGCCCTAGGAGCAGGTGGCGATCCTAGAAAGATTGCTTGGTCATCAAGAGAAACACTAAATACCTGGACAGCTTCAGCAACCAATACAGCAGGTGATTTAATTGTCCCAACAGGTGGTCGAGTTTTATCAGCTTTGAAATGGCAAACAGATGTCATTATCTTTACGGATACTGGCGTGGCAAGACTCTACTATACTGGTTCTCCTTTTATCTATGGTATTCAAGATGCTGGGACAAACTGTAAAGCCATTAGTCCTAGAGCTATCGTAACGGCTGGTGCTTTCTTGGCTTGGATGGGTGAAAACTCATTCTTTATCTTTGATGGTTCAGTCAAAGAAATACCTTGTGAAGTACATGACTATATATATGACAATATAAACTACGTTTATAGACCAACTTCCTGTGCTGGTCATAACTCTAACTATAATGAAATGTGGTTTTTCTTCCCAACTGGCACTTCTTTAGTTCCTGATAAATATGTTATCTGGAACTATGTTGACAATGTGTGGTCGATTGGGTCAATGGACAGATCATGTTGGATAGATCAAGGTGTCTTTAATTTACCGATTGCGTGTGACAGCAATGGTAATATTTATGAACACGAAAGCGATGTTGCTCTCAACAACTCAGAGAATGTTGGTATTCAAGTCCCATTCTGTGAAACAGCACCAATAGAAATAGGTATGGGTGATAACTATGTGCAGTGTAGTCAAGTTTTACCCGATGAAGAAGCAACCACTTTACCAGGTGTTGCAATAAGTTTTAAAGGTAGGTTTACGCCACTTGGCCCTGAAACAAACTTTGGCACATTTACATTTGATAACGATGGTTATACCGATGCTAGATTTACTGCCAGACAAGTAAAAATGAAAGTGACAGGCGATGGTTCACAACCATTCCAAGTTGGTAAGATTAGATTAGATGTTAAGAAAAGGGGCAGGAGATAATGGCTAGACGAGCACTCCGTAAACCTTTGCTTAAGTTTGATGCAGATTATCAGAATTATTTAGTCTCCGAGATAGAATACCGAGATGGGTTATCTTTTAAGAAAGGTGAGCGTATTGAGGTGGGCGGAGGTGATTTAACAGAATTAGTATTAGTAAGTCCTAATGGAACAAAATATAAAGTTAGTGTCGCCAATGACGGAACTCTCTCAGCCACAGCAACAGTCTAAAACACTAGAACCGTGGGAGATAGAGTGGCAAAGGTGTAAACCTTTGATTGAAAAAGCGGTTAAATATCAAGACGAATACAGCATAGAAGATGTCGAAGAAATTCTTAGGCAAGGCTTTTTTACTTTATGGCCTGGTAAAAATAGTGCTATAATAACTCAGATAGTTGATTTTCCTCAAATGAAAGCAATGAATATACATTTTGCTGGAGGAGAATTTCAAGAACTACAATCAATATTTTTCAATATTGAACAGTTTGCTAAAAAAACAGGAATTAAGCGTCTCTATTTAGGAGGCAGGAAAGGATGGATAAAAAAAATTAAACATCTTGGATTTAAGAAAAATTATTTAATAAGTAAGGATATATAAAATGCCACAAGCTTTACCATTTATAACAGCAGGAGCAGCAGTTTACGGTGCTACAAGGGGTGGTGATACTCAAGTTACACAACAAAGGTTAGACCCACAAACACAAGCTAGATACGATGATTTATATAGAAGGGCTGTAGGCGTTTCTAATTTACCATTTGTGCCATACACAGGTGCTAGAGTTGCAGGATTTAATCCAGACCAATTAGCAGGGTTTGACCAAATACGAAGTAATTTTAACCAATCAATGGGCTTTAACCCTAGAGGTCAATTAGCAAACATGGCTAGTGGGGGGTTAGATACTCAACCTTTCCAAAATTTATATACAGAACAAGTTATAGATAATGCTATGGCTGATCTTGATAGGGGCAGACAATTACAAATACAATCAGATCAAGATGCAGCTATCGGTAGAAATGCTTTTGGTGGATCTCGTTCAGCAGTCTTAGAAGCAGAAACAAATAGAAACTTTGCTGATAGAGCAGGTAATCTTGCAGCTAATTTAAGACGAGATAGCTTCAACAATTCTATTGCCAATGCTTTTAGAAATAGAGATTTCCAAAGAAGTATTAATCAAGGTTTACTCAGTGACCAATACAGAAACTTAGGTTTACTATCTGGTATTGGTTCACAACAACAAGGTTTGCAACAAGGAGCTATGGATGCAGGTTACAACGAGTTCTTAAGAGGTCTTAATTATCCAGCACAACAACTTGGTTTGTTGCAAGGCTCTGTATTTGGCATGACACCTGGACAATCTACTTCTTCATCTACAGATCAAGGGCTATTTGGTAAATTGCAAACAGGCATCAATGCTTACAATGCTGCAAATGATTTTGCAAAATTATTTATATAGGTTAAAAATGAGTAATCCATACGAACAATTTAGACAAGCAATAATGGGCGGTTTACCAATCGACAATGCTGTTTCTTTTGACCAGTTTCAAGACGCTAGACTTTCAGGTTTATTAAAAAGCCTAGAATCTAACCCTCAAATAATGAGTGATATGTCAAATGTTTCTCAACAAATTAATCAACAACAAGTAGATAAAAACTTAAAAGAGCAAAAGCGTAAAGAAAGACGACAAGCATTAGAAGATATTGCTGCAAGGTTTGGCATTATTAATGCTCAACAATCTGGTAATTATCAACAAGCAAATATTATGCAAAATAATCTATTGGAAAGACAGAAAGCAAGAGTAGCTGAACAAGAACGAATAAATCAATTACAAAAATTTAACTCAATGGTTAAAGGTACAGAATTTGAAGATATTGCTAATGTTATAGGTGGTGAAAATGCACAAAAACTATACTCACAAGTTTTGGTAAATAAATTAACTGCTAAACCTGATAAACTACCTACAAGCATACAAGAATATGAATTTGCAAAAAGCCAAGGGTTTCAAGGCAGTCTTATAGATTTTATAAATAGTAAAAATCCAGGTGATACTTTTAATTTAGGAAACACAGAAGATGTAGAAATTATAAAATCAAGAATAGAGCTTGGTAAAAAAGATATTGAAGCAACAAAAAAATCTTTAGAAACTACGAAAGAATTATTACCAAGATTAAACGCAGCACAAAGAATACTTAAAGCTGATGATTTTCAAACAGGGCCATTAGAAGCAGCTACATTAGATATAAGAAAATTATATTCAGATATTTTTGGAGTTGAAGTTCCTGGTTTAGACAATCAACAAGCGTTTGATGCCTTTACTAAGTTTACTATTCCTAGAATGAGGCCTCCAGGATCAGGTGCAACTTCTGATTTTGAAGCAAATTTATTTGAACAATCAACTGCTAGTTTAGGAAAAACTAAAAAAGCCAACCAAATTATTATCGGCACAATGTTACAAACTGCAAGAAGAGAACAAGAGCTATCTATGTTAAAAGAAGAGTATTTTGGTAAATATAATACAACTATAGGATTTGATAAATACATCAAAGATAACAATTTAATGCCAAGACTTTACATAGATATAACAAGTTCAGATCAAGCTATTGATTTATTTAACAAAGGTTTATTAAGAGACGGAGATGTTTATATAGACTTTATAACCGATCCTAATAATCCTCAGTTAGCTGTTTTTGATAAAAGAGATATTAGATAATGGCAGAGCAAAAAAAACAATTTACACCAAATATTACAGAACAAGAGTTAAGCCAAAGTTCTTATTCTGGAAATCCAGTAAAAGATTTTGTAAGGTCTTTTCTTGGCCAAGGTGTTGGCATGGGTTTTGGCGATGAAATTGAAGCAGGTTTAAGAAGCATATTTTCCAATAAAAGTTATGATGAAATAGTTTCTGAAGTTAGAACTGAAATAGATGAATATAAAAAAGAATTTCCAATAACAGCTACAACTTCTGAAATAGCAGGATCTATTGCTCCTATAATTGCAGCTACCGTTCTTTCTGGTGGAACTGCAACTGCCCCAACTATTGCAGGAAAAGCAGGACAATTTATAGCCAAAAACCCAGTGAAAACTGGTATTGGACAAGGAACAATTTATGGTGCTGGAGTAGCTGAAGGTGACATAATAGATAGAGCACCATCAGCAGGTATTAGTGGTGGATTATCTGGTGCTGTTGGAGGTGTATCAAGATTGTTTGGCCCTACAGTTACACCAACAAGCAGAGATTTAATTAACAAGGGAGCAAACCTCACTCCAGGACAAGCAATGAGCGAAGGTTCACTAATAGGAGAAGGACTTAAACTTGGAGAGGAAGTTTTAGAAAGTTTGCCTTTAGTTGGAACTAGAAAAGGTCTTGAAAGAGGAATGGAAGGATTTAACAAAGTTGTTGTTGGTGAAATAGCAGACATAATTAAATTTGATAAAAATAAATTTAAAAATCTTAATATGACAGATACTTTTGTAATGTTAGATGATGCTGTTAATGAGTTTTATAAAAAATCTGCTAATAAATTAAGACTTAAAAAAGGTGTAAAATTAAACTCCTTAAAACAAAACATGAAAAGTGTTATAAAAAATAGTGATTTAACAGAAGGCGAAAAACTTAAAGCATACGCAAGATTACAAAAATTTTTGGAAGTTAAATCTCCAACACCAGCAAAATTGCATGAAATAGATAAATCTTTATCTAATAGAGTTTTTAAAGGTATGAAATCTGCTGATCCTGACCAAAGAGAAATAGCAATGGTTTTACGTCAAGCTAAAAAATTATATGATGATGCTTTAGACCAAACTGATGATTACATTATTGCTAAAGATGCATACGGTAAAATGAGAATATTGGGTGGAGCAAGTCAAGGTGACGATGTTTTTTCTCCACAAAGATTAAAACAAGCAATAAAAAAAGGTGATGCTTCAAGAAACAAAACCAAATTAGCAAGAGGTGAAGCAAGATTACAAGACACTTTAAAAGCAGGTGAAGAGTCAGTGCAAAAAAAACTAGGAAGTTCTGGAACGGCTGAAAGATTATTGCCTTATCTTGCAGTTGGAGGAGCTACAGCTACTATAGATCCAGCAGTTGCTCTTGGAGTTGCTGGTTATGGGTCGTTAATTAATAATCCTTATACAAACATTGCTCTTAGAGAAGGTTTAAGTGGTGCAAGTAATTTGCTTACAAGATCAGCACCATACATAGGATCAACAGTAGGACAAGACATATCAGAAGCAAACAAAGTTAATCAACAAATAGAAGATTTACTCAACACAATGAAATAATGTCTTTATATAAAGTCGGTAGAGCGGGTGAGCATTTAGCAGCCTACTACCTTCTTCAATACTTTGACGAAATCTTTGAACCTAACCCACAAGCCAGATACGATTACTTGGCTATGAAAGATGATATACCTTTTAAGATTCAAGTTAAAACATCTGAGTCTCCCTTTCAGCATAGGAATAAAGAAATGGTTAGATGGGATATTAAAAAGCGAGTCAATAAAACTAAAAAAGGCTATAACGAAAACGAAGTAGATATATTTGCTTTCTGTTACTTGCCATTTGATAAGATAGAGTTCCAACCTAATAGAAATATTACTGCTACCTGGCAGAAAGATTTAAACTACATAAAAGAAGTAGATCCAAGAAAATCCCTAGAAAGATCAATCGCTATTATAAATGCGTTGAAAGAAAACGCAGCTTAGTATATTACTACAACCTGATAACAACCAAAGAAAATGAGGTCTTTTTTTTGGCTGATTTCTGGGCTTATAGGTACTGAATCACAGTGCTTTTAAGGAATGGGTCGCAGGTTCGAATCCTGCAGGGCTCACCATTATTTCCCAGTTTTCTCTCGAAAACTTGACCTGATTTTCAATATTTTGTTATCATAAATATACGCTATGTTTCTATTTTGTTCACGGTAAAACTAGAGCAAAATACAACCACAGCACAACCAGAGAGAGAGAAAAATGAAATTTAAAAGAGATAACAAAGACTCGAACATACTTATATATCCATCGTGTTATACCTTTGCCTACATCATCAATGGCAAAAGAAAACAAAACAAGTTAGCTGACATCAACACACCTATTGAAGCTGTCAGAATCAAAGCAGCCAAATACCATGCTTTGGTATTAGAAGGTATAGATCCTTTTGGTAAATCAAATAATAAAATTATGACAGTGCAAACTTTTGCTGACTCATGGTTTAAATATTTAGAAAAAACTAAGGGCCTGAAAAGTAGAAAGTCTTTTGAAAATATATATGACAACTATTTAAAAAAAGTCTTTGGCACAAGAGATATAAAAACCATTACACATCAAGAAGTTAAAGATTGGTTTTATGATATTGATAAACAAAGCATGGCCAATAAATCTTTGATGGTGTTCAAAAAGGTGTTCAATGAAGCAAAGGCTTCTGAGTACACAGAGAAATATCCTTTCAACCTGGTTAAGAAATACACTGAAAGTATTAGAGAAAATTACCTAACACAAGATCAGCTTGTCGAGGTTATAAAGGAACTGAACAGCCGATATGAAATACATCGTAAAAGATCATCAGTGGATTTTATTTGGGCTTGTATCTTAACAGGAGCAAGGTCTGCTTCTGAAATAGGTAATGCTAAATGGAGTGACTTCAAAGGAGATAGGATCGTTTTAAACGAACATAAGACCGCAAACAAAACAGGTGATAAGCGTGTCATTTATCTTAATGCTCAATCACAAAAGATTATAGAACGACAACCTAGAACCAACGGCAAAAGACATGAATATATCTTTGCAATTAAAACACCTTATCGTATGTGGAAAAACATTAGAGCAAAGTTTGGTTTAGATCACATTACACTACACGATTTAAGACATAGTTTTGCCAGTCATTGTATTTCGTATCAGAAGATGACACTAAAGGAAGTGGGCGATTTGTTAGGACACAAATCAACCCAAACTACAAATAGGTATGCTCACCTATTAGAAGAAACCACCATTGATAACATCAATAAAATAGGTGAGTTCCACTCTAAGTTTTTTTAGCTTTAAACTTTTCTATTAAAAAGTGTTTGTTTGCTCTAAAGTAATCAAGCACTGTTTTGTATGGTTCTTCGTTGTAGTACTTAACTTTATTTCTGTTACAGTCATAAAATTTAGCTGTAACGAAAGCTCTAAATAATCCTTTCATCTTTATATCTCTCTTTTAAATCAGCTTCATTTTCTTTTAGCCACTCATCATAATCTAAAATTATTTCACCTATGTTTTGCTGGTAGTAAAAAAGATATTGTTTATCTAAAAAGATACCCCAATCTATTTTTTCACAATCAATATTTTTAGCAGTTAAAGGTTTTCCATTAGGATCTACATTGTAAGTGTGCTGCAACTCAAGCTCAATGTAATGTATAGCTTTTTGCAGGTCTTTAATGTGATCTTTTCTTTTACCCTTTTTACCTGACCTGGTGATATATTTTATACTGTTCCCAAGACACCAACTTATGTTGTTCTTGATTATATATTCTATTGGTTGTGCTCTACCCTTATAGTGGTTGCCACCAACCTGTCGTTCTGTTGCAAGTTCTTTATTAACACTATCCCACTGTTCAGGTGTGACCTTATCAATACTCATGTTGCTTTCTCCTATTAAAATTCATTATGAGTTTTTTCCTCTTACTACTTGATATTACTTCTTTTTTTTCATAAAGTGAACAAATAGAGAACATTTAAGTAATACTAATACATATAAGGAAATAAAATGAAAGAACGAAATTTCATAGATCAGGGTCAACTAGCAGAGCGTTGGAAACGTAGTGAAAGAACTTTAGAAAACTGGCGAAGCCGTGGCAAAGGAATAGCTTACTACAAGATTGGTGGCAAAGTGTTGTACGATTTTGATGAAGTTATAGCTTACGAGAACGAGCAATTACAACAACCTATTAATAAGGAGTAGTTATCTCGCACTCAATAGTGTCGCCTTCAGGGTTTGATAAACTTTGGAGCAAGTGTCCAGCTAGTGCAACGCTGAGTTCAAAAGCTCCGTATGTTGCCAGTGAAGCAACCGTAAGTGGTAGTGCATGTCACTGGATGGCAGAGAAGGTTTTGAAGCAAGAGTTGATAGACTTAGATCCAACAGAACATTTTGTTGGACAGAAATATAAAGATGGAGATGTGGAAATAACAATAGATGAAAAGTTGGTGAAGAAAGCACTGGCGTATTCAAACTATGTTTTTAACAAACAAAAAGAGATGGAAGCTGAAATGTTGATTGAAGAAAAACTTTATGTGCATGAAGTAAGCGACCATTTATATGGGACAGCCGACATTATTCTTATTGGCAAAGACAAGATTAGTTTGATTGATTTAAAATCAGGTAAGTGGCCAGTAGAGGTCGTAGATAATGGACAGCTGAAGATATACACCCTAGGGGCGGTAGCAAGGTGGGGTGGAGATTACCAATATGAAAATGTTATTTTTCAAAATGGTAAAGCTAAAGAGACAATTCTGGATCTACATGAACTTGTAGATTGGGGTTTAGGGTTTTTGAAAGACTGTGTAGATGCAGCGTTAGAAAAAAATCCGAAAGAGGTAGTGGGGCAACAATGTTTGCTCTGCAAGGGAAAGACTTATTGTAAGTCTTATAATGATTTTACAGAAAATGGAGGAAAGATTTTATGGAAACCAACCCGATAATTACGATAGATGGTCGTGACATATTTGAGCATGATCTGACACATGAGAGCCGACCAGTCGTGCAAGACTTGGTGGGAGTATTGCAACAGAAGCAAAACCTTATGGCCGAAGCACAAGAAGCAGCCAAGAAAGTAGCTCACTTCAATTCGTTACTCAAAAACGAACAACTATTAGTTGAGAAAATAAAGCCTATGCTTCCTGAACTTCCTGAAACTGATGATAAAGAAGTCGTCACTGATAAAATCGGGAAGGAGGACAAGTAATGGCTTTTTCACTTGCTGATATAAAAACCAAAGCTACTTTAAAACCGCCAAGAATTTTGATTCATGGCAAACCTGGAGTTGGTAAAACAACTATCGCTTCAGAGTTTCCTGAACCAATATTTCTTATGACCGAAGATGGTCTAGGTGTGATTGATGTAGCACATACTGATTTATTAAAAAATTATGATGACATAATTGAAATACTAAAATCATTACTAGCAGAAGATCATAAATATAAAACTTTGGTTATTGATTCATTGGATCATTTAGAACCAATTATTTTTGATAAGACTTGTAAGGTTGAAGGTTTCAAAGACATTAATGAACCTGGTTATGGTAAAGGTTTTAGTTTAAGCCTGAAATACACTAGGGAAATAATTGACTTATTAAATCAATTACGAGAACAAAAAGGCATGATTATCTGTATGTTAGCTCATTCAGTAATCAAGCGTTTTGAAGATCCTACCTCAGAAGCCTACGATAGATATGAGATTAAATTAAATGCCAAGCATGGTTTTTTATATTTAGAAGTCTCAGACATCGTTGGTTTTGCTGATTTTAAAACTGGAACAGTTGTAGAAAAAAGCAGAGGTGGCGAGAGGACTCGAGCAGTTTCTACTGGTCAAAGGGTTCTCCACGTTGAAGAACGCCCAGCGTTTTTAGCGAAGAATAGATATAGCTTACCTGCTGAGTTACCGCTCAAATGGGATGCTATTAAAAAAGCCATTAAAAACAACTGATGTTTTTTCGTATGAAAATTCGTTGGATTTTAAATGGTTAAATATTGTTAGATAAATAATGGGTAAACCGAAACCAATCGACATTCCTAAGACTCTTATGAGAGTGCGTAGAACTTTGCAAAAAGTTTTAGATGACCCAAGAGCAACTTACGAATTAGATACGATTTATCCAGTCGGTGTAACAGAGAGCATTGAGGAGACTATTGAGGGATTGGATAACACTATCGAATACATCAATGATCCTCGCTCCTACACTGGTTAATGAATAGGAGAAAAGTAAATGGCAGATTTGTCAAAACATTTCGAGGGTGGGATAAAAGAACCTACTGACGACAGACCTCAACTGGAAGAGGGTAGATATAATTTAATATACTCACATACAGAACATAAACCATATCAGAATGGTGGTTCTGGTCTTAAATTACATTTTAAAGTGGAAGATACCAACATAACAGTTGGAGCATTATTCACTGTGGAAGGAAGCGAGAAAGCAAAGCAAGTTGCTGAAAAGAGTTTGTATCTGTTAGCGAAAGCAGCAGGTATTGATAACTTTTCCGATACAGACCTCCTTGCAGGCAGAACTGTAAGCTGTGATCTCAAAAGAAACGATAATGGTTATTTAGAAATAAATGACAATTATGGTTCAAACTGGGAAGAAGCTATTCTGCCTGGTGTCGGAAAGGAAGAGCCTAAAGTTGCAGAAACTAAAACTGAAACTGAAGGCGATAATACGGCTGCGTGGTAGAAGATAACTACCCCAGCTTATGTCAATGTGGTCGCCCAGCATTGCCATTCCTCGTAGTAAAAGGCGAAGGGCGATTTGTGTATGGAGCGTGTTCAATGAAACATCAAGACGAAATAAATGAAGGTACGCTTGTTAAGAATATAGCAAGAGTGTCTGATGCTGGTGTGGAATACGCTCTCACAAATTTAAAAGAGACATTTTATAAAATCACAAAAAAAGAGAAAACAGGACAAATGAACCAATGGTCAAGAGAGAGTAAGTTAGCATTTGTGAAAGATGCGGTCAGACATTTTCTTAACCATCAAAATCATGTGGCGGAGACAGGAGAATTAAAACCTAAAGAGAATGAAATTAAATCAATACTTTGATGGCGGCATAAAATTAGACAACTCAATTAAATTTGCTCAAGACAGCAATACCATTGATGATCTTCTTAATGCAATGCGTGAATTTGGTTTGCGTGTTGATTTCCTAAAAGAAGGATCATTACAGAGGGTTGGCGTTAATGCTGTTGGTGGCCAAAGACCTGATAAGTCAGGCGAGACAAGCGGGTGGTACATCTATCATCAAATTAATAC
>VTLG01008969.1_pt1 | contig 16530 bp, 19 predicted proteins | sample 4694571 | NCBI WGS metagenome assembly VTLG01 (sample SAMN12604809, study PRJNA352737) | marine metagenome | biome: ENVO:00000447; feature: ENVO:00000209|ENVO:00000569|ENVO:01000036; material: ENVO:00002151; isolation source: viral sequences binned using virsorter ...
GAGCGTAGTCAAGAACGCCAGCCATTCCAAGAGCAGAAGCAACGTCTGCAGAGCAGATCAAGATGTTGCCCTTCCCACGACGAGTTTGCTGACCGATAGCGTTAGCATCTCTTTCTATCTGGAAGAGTAGTCCCTTGAACTTCTCAACTGACCATCTACCGTTGGAGTCAACGTCAAGGTCAAAAATACCAGCAGTAGCAGTATTGTTCTGAGCACCAGCAACAGCGTTTGTGTAGATAGTTCTAACAACTTCTCTGTTGATTTCAGCAAGAACTTCAGTAGAAAGAATGTTAGCAAGTTCTTGCTCTGCATCCAATCCATGAATTGCCTTGAGGTCTTGAGCCATCTCTATGCTGTACTCTGCCTTTAAAGCACGTGATCGAGCAGTAACTGTTACTTTCTCGATTGAGAAACCCATCTCACGGAACTCATTGTTCGCAGATGAATCATCTAATGCTTCAGCAGTAGCTGTGGTCATACCAGTAGCATCATAAAGAAGTCCTGGGTTAGCACCTTCAGCATCGTTAACACCAGAAGATGAAGCAGTAGGATCGTAGTTTGATAATCCTGTGCCCTTTCCACCAGAGAAACCAGCGTTTGGCTCGTTGAATAGTGCTTCTCTGAAGTCACCATTAGCAGGTCTACGCTCTGAACCGTAGAATGTTCTCATCGCAAAGATCAGACCAGTAGGTCCAGTCATTGGTTGAACACCAGCAACGTCGTATGCAATAAGTTGTGGCATTGAACGTCTGATTAGACTGATCAATACGGGGTCGAAACCAGCAACAGGACCTGTGTCTGCATGAGCGTTGGTGTAACCTGTTGTTTGAAGGGTCTCATTAAGGATCTGACCTTCTTCCTTCTGTGCGATTTCTTGGTTTTCAAGAAGTTGTGCGACTACGCCTTTCTTATATGAATCTTCAATCTCTGGAAGAGCTTCGTGATTCAGAACGGGTGCCCACTTTTCTTGGAGTTGTTTATAAGACATTTTTATTCCTAAAAAGTAGTAAGTTTAAGTTAATTAATTAGACCAACGTGATAGAGCATCAACGTACTTAGACATTGTGCCATTCTCGTTGCTTTCTACCAAAGGTGCAGATGCTTCTTCGGTGGGTTCCTTTGCTTCTTCAGCAATTTCAGCCTTCCTAGTGAAGTATGATTCCTTGATAGTTTCGACTTTCTTACGAAAATCTGCTTCAGTTTCAAACTCAACCCCTTCTGCCAGAGAAGCAAGCTTCTCCTTCTGGGTCTCAGCGAGTCCAGTAGCACATTCGTTCACGATTTCCATTCTTGTAAATTCACCAATTCTCTTATTCAAGGATACGTTGGTGTCGATTTGCTCGTTGAGTTTTGTTTCCATATCATTAAGCTCTTCAGCCATGCCATCAAGCAGGTTGAATTTCTCTTCGGGAACAGTAAAGTTTTGTTCCACGAACAGTTTCTTTAGACCTTCAAAGAATGACTCAGCCATCTCATTCTTAATACCGTGCTCAACTTGAAGTTCATTTTCCTTCATCCAAGTTTCAGCAGCATAAGATAGGTAGTCATCGACTTTTTCAGCCAATTCTGTTTTGATCTTTTCGACTTCTTCAGTCAGAGCAGATTCATAGGACTCTTGTAACGCTTTAGCTTCATCATTAACACGAGCAGTTACTACTGCTTCAAAGATGGTTTTGGCTTTTTCCTTGAACTCTTCACTTAGTTCTTCACCAGAGACAAGAGCGTCAACATCTTCACTAAAGTCGTACTTGGTTTCAGGGGTTTCTTCTTGGATGACTTCTTCTTGGTCATTCTCTACTTCCTCCTGTTTTGAAGATGCGTCTGAAGGCTTAGTCTTAATAGACTTATCCTTTTCAACACTAACATCACCTGAAGCAGATTTACCAGCATTCTTAGTGCCAGCAGCGTCTTCCATAGATCCAAACTGATCTACATGAATAACTTTCTTTGCTCCACCTTTAGAGGTGTCGATTTTTTCACCAGGTTTTGCGTTCTTGGTTACAGCGTTGGAACCTTCACTCACTTCTTCCATGTTATCTAGCTCGGGTGCTTGGGTCTCAGCCATTTTATTATTCTCCGTTAGCATTAGCGTTAATCTGTATTTATTTATAAATTAAATACTCTTTAAAAACTTACTGAATGCGGAAATCTTCCGTTCTTGTAAGTTAATAAGGGTTGCTTGGTCAATTTCTTGCTTAATTTCTGCTACTGCAGACTCTTTAAGTAGTCCATTTTCCCAAACCCATTCTTTTCCTTCCATAATTCCATCAACAAAAGCATCAGGTGCAGAAGGATCTGCTACGATATCAGCAGCAGTTGCAAGCATAAAGTCATCTTGAACGACGTTGCAGTTAGATTCTTTTTTAAGAGAACCCATACCTCTGGAAGAAACTCCCAATCGTACACCTTCATCAAGAAGATTTTTTGCTATGTTACCCATAGGGGTATCAAGTATCTTTGCTCTTCCGATGAAATTGTTTCCATCTTCTTTCAAAGATTCTATTTTGTGAGATACACGATCCAAATTAATCGAAGGTCCATCAGGATGTCCTAACTCACCTAGAGCACGTCCTTTCCTAATATGATTTTCATCATACTTAGCAACCTCTCTCTGAAGTGTATTCAATGGATACTTACGTCCATTTTTATTTTGTAACTCAGCTTGTAGAAAAATACCTTCTATAAAGTGTGACCTTTTACCGTCCTTTTCTTCAGATAAGAATTCTACTTGAGTTATCTCTTCAGCTATCAGTCTCATTTTCTGGTTCCTCTATAGGTTCGATTGAATCGACTACTGCCGTATTTGGTGGTAGCGGATCGGGAACTTCATCTGCCATTTCATCTGATGGTTGATCTGCTGCTATTTCCCCTGCAGTAGGTGCAAGTTCAGGTGCTTCAGTTCCATCAGGTAAATTATCAGCGAGTTCATCAGCAGTTGCTTGTCCAGTTTTATCTGGATCAAATCCCCACTTACTTGCAAAGTCAAGTTTCTTTGCTTGAATGGCATCATATGTAGCTGCACTTAATGCATCGTTTGTAACATCTAATGCTTTAGCTTTTTCATCACTAAAGATATGATCTACAATTTTATTAGCTATTTCACTTGGCATAATAATTCCCACTTTAATATTTATTTATTAAAATTCCGCCCTACGTTGATCTGCGGGAGAAACTTGTTGTTGAGGTGCTCCATTTGCAGGTGCTCCATTTGGTGCAGGTGCACCATTAGGAGGAATTGCCTCCTGATTTTCCATACCCATTTCCAACTCCATCGCTGGATCAGAAATTAGTCCTTCTTCCATCTCTTTTTCTATCTGCTTATCGATTTCTTTCATTTCAACGTCAGTCTGTTTAAGAATCTGACGACGTATATGTTCGATAGAGAAGTACTTACCTACATAAGGATCCATCTGATTAACTTCATTCATCCTTTCGTTACGGATTTCAATCTCCTTGAGTTCGGTGAAGTAGTTATCAGCGATGTAATCAAACTGAATATGCTCCTTCATCTCTTCCCATTCCTCAATAGACATAATACCTTTCAGTACTAATTGAGTTTTAAGAAGATCAATAAACAATTCAGAGAATCTCTTACGCAATCTTGCGACAAACTTTTGGAACTTAACTTCATCCCTAGTGATCTCAGCAGCACGACCTATGTTAAAGGTTGTCTCTGTTTCTAATCTTGAGTTAGGAACGTTGAGAGATTTGTATAATTTCTTCTGGAAGTACTTAACGTCTTCTAGTTCTCCAAGGTTCTGACCACCAGGTAATGTAGTAATTTCAGTTCCTCTTCCACCTTCTCTTCTAGGTAACCAGAAGTCTTCCAACATGGACATGAACTTCTTGTCATCCTTTATCTCACCAGTATTTGCATCGTATACAAGTTTGTTCCTATAACGACCCATTACCTCACGTAGATATTGTTCCGCTTTATTCTTGGGAAGGTTACCTACATCAATATAGAAAATTCTTCTTTCTGGTGCTCTTGATAAACGGTAGATAACAAGAGAGTCTTCAATCATTCTTAACTGATTGACTGCCTTAATTGCCTTATGCAAATGCGATAAGGTCATATTTTTATTAAGGTCTTGAATACCTGAATGACAATATGAAATTGAATCAGGTGCAATCTTCATACCTTGATTGGTACTATTTCTTAAACCCTTTGGATTGTATAAGAAATATGATGCACTAGTTTGTGTTAGTTGTTGATTTAAATCTTGTGATCTATATTCTTCAGGTCTCTTTCTATCATACTCCGTGACCTTACGAATTTTACGAGGATCGATATAACGAAGTTCAACTAATCCCTTCCTTGGTTGTTTGGGATCAATTACTTTATGATAAAAAAGTCTCCCATCAACATACCATCGACGGAAGATCTCGTATGACCTGTTATCAAAATCAAGAAGACGAAGAATTTCATCAAACTCTTCACGGATTAACTTCTTAATTTTTTCAGATACTTTTAAATTTGAAAGTTCTACTTGTACTGGTACATCATCAAAGTTACCACATATAGTTTCATTTACTACATCATCGACTGCACTATCACATTCAGGTTGTAAAATCATTTCCCTGTATCGGGTAATGAGCTCATATTCATTCCGAATCTGACCATCAAAGTCAACTGAATAGCCATAGTAGCCACCACCGACTACTGGTTGTGACCCATCTAGACTATCCTTTTGAACAAAAGAAGGCCCCTTGGGAACCTTCTTTGCTCTCTCTAAACTAAATCCAAAGAGCTGCGACATTATAATTTACGTTTGGTCCTGACTTATTTATGCGAGTTCGAGAAGATCAATATGCTGAAGAATCGACGGGAGTCCAGTATTGAGTCTGTAGTTCAACAGTAAATTCTTCAATTGCATCATTGTTACCATAATCAAGATCGATGGCAGCAATAGCACTTGGGAATACGTTGTAGAATTTATAAGACTTAAGAATTTTTGGAGCATTACCGTCTTTAACATCTCTAGCAAGTTGATGAACAACCATATCAGAGAAGTATCCGCTTGCATCATCTGCATCACCTAGTCCAGAAGCAGATGTAAAGTTCTCGTTGTATGCTTGAATTGAAGATGCCCAGAGTTCAAATGCACTTCTTAGAGCAAACTGACTGTCATTCTGTACAGTGATTGTCCAAGGTTCAAATGTTCTGTCTCCAGCAATCTTTAATACTCTTCCTCTAAAAGGAACTTCAATAACACCAACTTGGGATGCGGGTAGATTTGCTGCACGAACAGTAAACTTACCTAAATTTATCAAGCTTGAGTTGTTGATTATTCCAGAGGGAAAATTTAAATCTACTTGAAATAGATTAGGACGTGCAAAGTCGCCTGCGACATTTGCTTTAAAATCGTCAATAGTTCCTCTTTGTGCCATGATTGATTATTCACCAGTACTCCGTCTTTAATATTTAGAATAATGAATAATTTCAGACATGAAAAAGAGACCCCGTAGGGTCTCTGATCCATCTCGAACTCAAATCTATTTAGCTCGCAACCTCACTAAATGCAACACCAGTACGTGTAGCAACGAATGTTAGAGTAATATAGTTGATTGTACGTGTTGGTTTCACGAATATTTCTGCGTAGAATTCACCACGATCAACTGCCTCTGGTGGGTTGTTATCTTGATCACACTTAACCAAGAAGTCAGTTACGCCACGACGACCTTGAACATCACGGAGATAAGGCTCAACTATGTTTAAGAAGAGACTTCTTTGTGAATCATCATTCTGTTCAAAGAGTTGTGATTTAGCAGCACCACTGATAACACGCTCGATTGTAAGGAACAAACGACGAACGTTAATTCTATCGAATGCACTAGCAAATCCAAGAGCAGTCTTGTCACCGAATAGTACTACACCCTGACCAGGGAATGATACGATTGGGTTAATTCTATTTGCATAGAGTGTATCACGTTGAGTCTTGTTAGGTGTAAATGCAAGTTTAATAGCATTTCTCAAGATACCACGTTGGAAACCTGCAGGTGAGAACCAAGGTTCTGCAACCTCTGTAGTCTGTAAGCAAAGTCCAGCAACGTCACCATTACAAGGAACGTAACGATAAACATCATTGTACTTATCATAGATGTACTTGTATCCAGAATCAAATACAACGTAAGATGAACTTGATAATAGATCGAAGAACTTAACTATATTTTCAGTAGCAGTTGTTGAGTTACTTACACCAACAACATTTCCTCTACGAGGAGAAACATATAGTAAGCAATCACGACGCTCTTCAACAATACTTACAAGTGAAGTAATTTTTGCAACAGCAGCAGTATCATCTGCACCTGAAGGACCAGCAAGAATATAGTCAACTGTCTGTGACTCTGGGTCAGCAATCAAACCATATGCAGTTGCTAGATCAGAGTTAGAAACTGTATACTCACCACCTGAAGATGCATAGTCAGCACCATCAGCAAGTCTGTAGTAGAATGTTGCGTTATTGTCAGAACCAATTGTTGTGCGTCCAGCAGGATAAGATGTAGTACCAGTAGCAGAACGAAGTAAGTTAAACTGACGTGCGTTAGCAGTTAGACCCCAGTTACCATCTGAAGCAGTTGCAGTAGCAGAGAATAATCCAGACTCATGCTCTGCCCAATAGATGTATTGTGAACGTTGCTTGATTACTTCAGGATAGTAATTAGTTTCACCAACTGTGCTCTTTGCATCAGATGCTTTAGATACACCAATGAATCTTTCAAGAACAGCACCAGCAGTTCCTGTAATCTTACCGTCAATATCAATTACAACGATGTGTAATTCGTCACGATGACCACCTACTCCAGTTGTATATGATGATGTTGCAGGACGTTGAGCAACGTTAATCCACTTAACACCAGGAAGATACTCACGCTCGTTATACTCTGTACGAACTGAAGTAATACCAACAGCAGTAGAGTTTGTATCAGAAACACTATCAGCAGCAGCAAATTCAATGCTATCTTTATTAAGTGCAACGTATAGACGACGCTCAATAGTTTGGTTAATAGCAGCAGTATTAGATCCCTGTGTAATTGCTTGGTTATCAGCAATGATACCAGTTACTCCACCGCTAGGTAGTGTAACCTCAAGTTTCTTACTAACTGGATCCCATGCATTAACTACAACGCTTTCTTGTGAACCACCGATATTAATTGTAGTAGCAACACCAGGAGTAAATGTTCCAACAATTGTATCAACCGTTAATACTATGCTGTACTTAAATACTTTACCAGCAGCACCTGATGCAGCAGAAAGAGCAGCATCTTGAACAAACTCATACTCGTTACCTGATCCAGGAGCAGGAATTACAGCAATTTGATCAGCACCAGAGTCTGTTACAAATATACCAATTGAGTTACCCTTTGCACCAGCAGTTCTAGCAGCCCAGTTAAAGTTATTATTTGCACTTTCATAAGTGGTTTCATAATCTTGTAAATTTTTAATTAGCGGAGCAGTTCCTGTATCAACAGCATTCTTTAATGCAGCTGATGTTACACGTATAGTTTTTAGAACTCCACCGTACGCTAGGTATTGAGCAGCAGTAAACCAGTACTCATAGTTGGAATCATTTGGTTTTCCGAAACGCTCCACGAGTCCTCGCTCGTTTGAGATTTCTACAATTTCTTCCACTGGACCAAGTTCAAAAGGTGCAGCAATCGCACCAACGTTAGCTGTGGACAAAGTAGTAATCGTTGTCAGGTCTCTTTCCTGTACGACTACACCAGGCGATAGTTGATTGGCTGCCATGTTTATATACTCCTAGAATGCCTTATCGGTTGTCTAGGATTATTTATATTTTTGAAACGTCACCTAAAGTCTAACATGTGCTGTATATCTCCATATTCCGCAATCTCCCATCGTTCGCCTTGAGCATCTACAATAACATCATCATCCAGTCCGTCATTAATGAATCCAAACGGTGCCATATCTTGTTCTATAGAATCTCTTTGATCCGCATAGATACGAGCTCGAACATCATTATCATGCATCTCTTTAAAATATTCTTGCATTGCCATCCACCCAAATATAACCAAACACATGGCAAGATCATCATGACATCCTTCTTCTGCCTGAAAACTATTACCTTTCTGAATGAAAGTAGTTAATTCTGCTATCGTATCATAATCAGGTATGATTAATTTATCATCTTCTATTAATGCTTTAAGGTTAGAACATCCAACTTGCTTAACTGCTGTAGACATTTTTACACCAAGTTGCGTCTTCTTACCAGAGAAACCTTGACCTAATTGTTGACCTGCTCTTCCACGCATAGCAGCCATTAATAGATTCTCATATTCCAAATCGTATTGAATGATGTCTGCTACCTGTCCACCTATATCATTTACTTCACATAGGATATATGCATTATTATAATTCTTTGCTACATCAACAACTATATTGGGTAAGATGATAGGTTTGATTTCATTATTCTTATATCTTGCTACCATTTTATATGGTAACGTGGTTGTATCCATTACACAAAATGCTGAATAATCACCACCAATGCCACGAGATACATCAACTGTAAGTATATAATTGTGCTCTTCAATTGCTTTTTCATAAACTGCTAGACCTCTATTTTGTGTAATTGGATCTCCATATGCCATAGTCCGTAACTTACTAGGACTAATTAACGTATCAACAGATCCTAAAAATTCACAATCAAACTCAACTCTAAACTGTTGCTCTGATGTATTTCTTATAGTTTGTTCTTTCCATACTTCATCCCTACCAGGAACTTGAGACCAATGTACTTCTGTAGGAATATATTCATTAGATCCTCGTTCAGAATCATGCCAAAGTTTATAAAACATATTCATCCCGTGAGGGGTAGATATGATAATAACTTTTGTTGATTTACCAGAAGATATAGTAGGATACACAGAACTGAAAAACTGGTCAGCAATATGGTTCGGAACAAATGCGAATTCGTCCAAAAATATAACGTTAAAGGACATACCCCGTACAGCACTAGCAGAAGTAGAAGCAGCCAAGATCTTACTTCCGTTTTCCAACTCCAGACTCCCTTTGTTCCATCCGACAATACCTTGTTGAAGCCATTTTGGGAGATTCTCATAAGAAAGTTGTAAGCGGCCCAACATTTCTCTTGCAGTGGCTGCTTTGTTTGCGAGGATTGCGACATTTACATTAGCATTAAAAAGAACATACCATAATAGGTATGAAGTAACAATAGTTGATTTACCAGACTGACGAGGTAGTTTTGCTATATTGAATCTATGTTCATGAAACTTCTCTACCATTCCTACCTGAAAATCATACATGTCAAAAGGAACTAATCCTTTATCCAATGAAACGATTTGAATATAATTAGCAATAAAATATACAGGATCTTTAGCACACTTTAAATATTCAGCAACCTCCTCTTGAGAAAACTCCTGTGTTACATTAGATTTCTTAAGATTAGGATTACCTAGATATTGTTCTTGTATTGCAGACATTATTTTGTCTCTTCTATTGCTTCTTTAATAACAGTTTTTAATTGTCTTAATTTCTTCTTACCTAGACCAGCTCGTGTGTCTATCTTTACCTTCAACCAATACACAAAGGCAAGTACCAGTATGAACTGAATACCCTCACTCCATGATAAGTTCCATGCCTCGTTTAAATCGAGTGTTGCTGCTGCTAATAAATTAATCATAATTAACCTTCTAATAATGTTCCAAAAGATCTACGTATTTCACGTAGAGTCTCAAAGTTTTTCTGCTTGGTACCACCATCGTACTCCCAAGCATATCCTTCAGTGATCATTTGTTCATTGAGGGAGATTGTGTCCTCCCCAACATATAACCAACCCAAAAGCCTACCGTACTTGCCGACACCACCATGAAGCTCAGTGCGAATAGTGAGCTCATCATCGCCAGCCAGAGTGCTTTCCAGTTTTTCTTTGAGCCAGTTTGTTGCATCGATTCCAAGTGCTTTCTCCTCTAAATCACGTGTCCTTTTCTCTGGAGTGTCCACACCCGCAATCCTTACCCGTTCTTTCTTGTATAAATCGAATCCAAGATCTATGGTGACATCTATCGTGTCTCCGTCCAGTACTTTGTTGATCTCCGTCACTCGGAAGTTGTAACAACTCTTCCTGCTTGGGGGTGTCATCGCTCCCATTGTCAATCTCCATTTCAGCTAGTGCATTATTTATAGCAGCATCAGGATCAGTTCTTGTCTTCTCTGCTTCATGCTCCCTTATATTCTGTATCATCTCTCCTGCACTAGGCCACTCATTTGCTTCTGCACTACCCATGAAACCTAAAAGTGCAACCGCCAAAGTAGCGACTGCACCTACACCTGCAATAAATTTTTCGTTAGAACGAACTCTTTCAGTGAGCTCCTTCTGCTTCTCCACTAAACGTTCTATCTTCGTTTCTAGAATGGCTATCTTCACTTTGCTCATTTGGATACCATGTATCATACATGAATATGTAGTAAATTGCAACCCCCACTGAAACAAGGAGGATTGCAATCATGATGTTTATAGACCAGACTACTTCATTCATAGCACTAATCAGTTATTCCATATTTTGATAGATCATACTTGGGTAACCTTAATGGTTCATGTTCCACTTTAGGAGGTTTGCCTATCTTATCCTCAAGTTCAGATACTATCTTCTTCTTGGAGATGTGGTATGGTGTTGGTGCATTTTGTAAACACACTTGTAAACACAATAACTCTTCATCAGTGAAGGTAAATTTGTTACTCAACGTGAACTACCCCTTTCATACCAGCACCAGCATGAGGAGCACATGAGAAGTTAAAATCTCCTTTATCGGCAAACACAATCTCTTGTGTTTCACCAGGACTAAACATTAATGACTCCCTTGATAGATCGGGTCTACCATCAACAACAATGTTGTGTGGAGGTAATGCATTATTAATAAAGGTAACTGTATCTCCAGCAGAGACTGTAACTTCATTAGGTTCAAAAACTAGGTTACCATCGTAACCCATCTGTATATCAACAGCGTATGCTGACGCTGCTAATGAAAATGATAATGCTAACGATGTTAGCATGATTGTAATTCTAGACATCCACCACATAATTTCGTGTTTCATAATCCTAGTATATAGTCTAGACCTGTTTCATTAGTACACCTATCAATAGAATGAGGATGCTCCTTAAGATAAGGGACATCCTCTTTTGCGTGTTCTATTGCTGAATATGAGTCTGTAGCGTACTCACATATTTCGTAGTGATGCTGTTGAGCATCATGATACCCGACGGTATAATGGACTTGGGGCATGATCTTTCAATCCCAAAACGTACTAATATTTATTATAGCACGTAAGTATAATTACGTAGTATTATCCTCCTTTGCACACAATTTATCGTAGTGATCAGGATGACTATATGGTTTTAATCCTTGTTTCTCTTGATGTCTTTGAGTACGGTTAAGGAGTTCTCTATAACGATCAAGCTCCTCCCTATACTTCTTTTCTTCCTTACCCATGAATTTGCCTACCAAATAAGTTTACTTACTTGTAATGGTATGATGGCTTATTAGTTTTTGATAGTTTGCCTGATCTGACTTTTGTCCCTGATGTTTCACCATCTCCTTTGGGATGTTTGCCAGCAGCAGACTTACCTATATTGATTGATTTACCTGGTTTTTTAGATTGGGTATCGTGTAGTCTTGCGGGTTTCTTTTTATCTTTGGTGATAACAGATTCTTGTCCATGTTTACGACCAAGACGACGCATAGTTTTTCCGAATCGTCTCTTACTCATTTTGTCAGGTTTAGACGTTTGATAAGATACTTCACGTCCTGTACCTTCCTTCCCATCATCAGATTTATATTTGTATTCACCTACACCCTTTTTATATCCAATACCCTTCTTTTTTAAATCTTTTTCAAGTCCTTTACGTTTCGCACGATTCTTGGATTCATCACTACCACGATCTGCTGAAATATTGCCAGTCACCTTTGTCTTCGATTTGGTGAGCATTCGTGTAGTAGGATTACCCTCTACGATATTAATAAAGTCCTTATAATACATAACTTTGAGATTTTCTTTTTGTGCTAATTTATTAGCAGTAGCATGCATGACTTCTTTATCACGTTTTCCATAAAGTCTTTTAAAGCGATGAGAACTCTTGGCTTTCATCCCTCTAACAATACGCTCTGCTTCTTGATTAACTAGAGGCACCTTAACCTCCGACCACCTGTACTTCTTCTACTATAATAGCATTACCGCCAGCAGTAATCTTTACAGCACGTTGAACAATTGCTTGTTTGTTAGAAGCACCAGCAGGATCCCAAGTATAATCTGCACTTGCAGATGAGGAATCAATATCAGTACTAATAGTTGTACCATTACTCGAAACAGCAGTTATCTTTTTGCCGACTGTGCCAGCAGAAAGGAAGTTACTATCGATAGCAGGGTCAGTGCTATTATCAACAACAGCAATAAAGTCACCCACAGAAAATGGATGAGTATTGGTTGTCTCTAGAGGATAGTTAGTACCCAATACATAATCAGCAGTAGAATCATCTACTGCCTTGACAATCTTTGCCTGTCCTGGTTTTGCATTACCTTTTAATAGAACTGCAGTTCCTGCCAAAATTTGAATAACAGGTCCAGCACCGAATTGTACGGTTGCTGCAGCAGTAGCACTCACTCGATAAAATCCAGTCTGAACAGTTTGATATTCAGATGCACCTGATGCTATAGAATTAGTGCTTAATACGTTTAGAACAGTCATGTCGTGTCGGGTCTATGTTGTTTCTGTATCTTTATTTATATTTTTTAACATCTTTTGAAGATCAGCAGTGCTACCAACAAACATTGCATTGGTAACATTGGTTGGTCCTTTCTTATCTTCTTTATCCAATTCTTTCATCTTACCTTGTAAGTCAATCAACTTGTCTGTCGTATCTGCCACGTGTTTGATGAGTTGACCAGCAACTTCATAAGCTCTTGGATGATCACTTGCTCGTGCCACATCAAGTATACCATCTACTGCCTCCTGTCCTTTCATTACTAGGCTATGTAGTTGAGCACGAGAAGTTTCGTAATCCTGTTGTACATCAGGAGTTTCACTTTTCTTAAGTTCTTTTGTCTTTTCTACATGCTTCTGAAGTTCAGTTGGTTCATCACCAAATGCTTTATTCAGTCCAGCAAAATTTTCTGCCATAATTAAATTGCCTCATCAGCACCACTAACAGGATTACGTTTCTTAATATCAGTGAAGTCAGAGTATATTTCTCCAAATCCAAAGTCATCATCAGACTCAAGTAAGGCAGCATCAGCAGCATCTATCTTAAGTATACTAGAACCAGCAGTATGTGCTGCTATAGTACTAGCATTCCATCCACGTGAAACATGTACAGTACTACCAACAACTTGATTGATATGCATAACTTCAGTATCAATCTGTATATCATCTCCTTGTGAAAGACCTGATACACTTCCAAGGGTAAAGATACCAGCAGTAAGATCTACTGCATCAGTGAGCGTTGTGATGGCTGCTCCATCTCTGTCAATGGTCGAAGTAGGAGTAACTGTATATCTCTTCTGCCTTGGTGCTTTTGTAGTATCAGTACTGGTATAGTAATCTGTAATGGACTTCTTGATGACTTTTGTATCTGTGATTGGTCCGTAAAGATATGTTTTAGCAGTAAACTGCAGCGTATATATGATTGCTCTACGAGATGTAAAATCCCCTTCATAGTCATCTTCATAATCAATATTTTGTAAAACTACTGGAACATCTTTTGTCTCACCTATAGTTGTTGCTAATTTAACTGCGAGATTATAATGAGGTTGAAAGAAAGGAAGAATTTGTTCAATGATTTGTAATCCGTCATCCTGATTCTTTGATATAATTGCCAATTCAAATCCAATATTGTAAGGCACAGGCATGAAAGCATTTCTATTTTCATCAATATCTTTTTTAAATTTAATCTTTTGTGTAGGAGATACTTTCCTTTGAGGATCGTATGTTACCCCTGAAATTTCAAATGATAATCTAGGAAGAGTTATTTGTACTCTCTTATTAGTAGGATCTGGCATCTGATCCAAACGTGCCAAAAACTTTTGTTTTGGACCATAAGCAAGAGGAACTTTCATCACCTCATTTTGTCTTCTCAATTCAATATTATTGAAGAGAGTACCAAAGGCAACAATAGTTTTACGAAATATCTCGTGATATGAATAGGTTCCTAACATCAGATTGTAAGATCAGTTGAACTACCAACACTTCCAAATGGGTTGGCCTCACTAAAGTCGATAATATCATTATCAGCAGTCTCGAACTCGTAGTTCTGATCAACACTGCTAGTAGTGTTCTTATTATCCATAGTATTATATGTAGCAGTTGTCCATGAAGCACTAGAAGTACCACCAGTTAAAGTCTCTGGTATTGTAAACGTACCAGACCTATTGATAACAATAAGTGTTCTAGTAGCAGAATCCCAAGACTTAACTTCAGCAGTAACATTAGATGATCCACCAGTTACAGTCTCACCAACAGTAAAGTCTCCACTACCACCAGCAACGAGACCAACTGTAATAGCATTAGCAAAGGCATTCTCTATAGCATCAAGTTCAGCAAGACCAGTATCAATTGACTCATCACTGTACTCGAAGAGTTCACATTGACATTCCCAAACATACCCTTTACCCAACTGGTAAAAAGGACGTTCGACTTCTACAAATTGTATTTCAAATAAATGCTTTGTTATTGGGAACCAAATTAGATCCCCCTCGTTTGGTCTTCCTTCGACATTAAGGACTGTAGAGTCGTCAACCTTTTCTTTAAACTTTTCACGGGAGAATATAAACGTCGTTTTATCTTCGACACGTACTCCGAATTTGCTAAGTAACTCGCCTTGGCCTTCCCATCCATCGACATTATTGACATAGGCTCTGATTGGTTTTGCCGATTCAAATTTGCCGTCCGAATCTTCTCCGAAAACCGTGTCACGATTGACGATAGTTCTCGGTACATAATATATGTCTTGCCCATAAATTTCAATTGATTCTACGATAAGGTTTTCCATGAACTTCTGCTCTTGAGCAGAACCGTTTATATTTAAACGTGCAGAGTTCGTATAGTCCGATTGTACATAATCTTGTGCTGGAGAGTTTGATATTGCCATTAGTGATTACCCTACTAAATCCATAGGTGGAAGTTCGTAACGATCACGAAGTTCTTTTTCAAGATCAAGTTTAAAAGTAGATCCATCCTCAAGTATCTGACGACCATTAAGTGTTACTCCCCCTAACATTTGTATACCGTCATACTTACTTAAATTGCGACCCCACTGCTGTTGGAATAATGCTTCCACATAATCTTTCAACCAGTTATCATTATACATCGCTGTATAAGTTTCTGGGTCTTGACGCATATTACAATCAACCATAATATAATCACCCACTTCTATATCTTTCCAATCAAAGTCCATATAAAGTCTACCTTGATGCTCGTTCCATTTAATTCTACGATTTGCTTGAGAATTGGTTACCCAATCTAAAGTCTCAAGATATTGAGAAGTCATAAAATAATGTAAGATACGACCATGTGTCATATTGTAGATATCATTCAAGAAAAGTTGATATTTAATATTGAATATATTACCACTAGACATCTTTGACATACCAATATTGGTATAAACATGATTAATGTTTAACATACCTGGAGGTGTATCAATATAATTATCCAAACCATACCATGCAGTTGAACCTTCTTGAGTAGTTCCTTGTCCTGTATCCAACATAGTCTGTGTAACTTCAACTCTCATGAAAGTTTTATAACTTCCATTGTAATGATATTCCTGATAGTAATCTATTGCTTCTTCAATTAGATCATCTAATTGTTCAGTAGCAACGTTGATATCTATCGTAGGATATCCTAACCTACGAAGAGCATAGTTTTTTATTTCCGTTTTAGTTGCGGGTCTAGTAGTAGACATTTATTTTAAGCGAATGAGGAGATCGTCAAGTTAGTTACATCATTAGCACCGACGGTTTCTCCAACTTTGAAGAATCCATCAACAGTATCAACTGTAATTGCATTAGTACCGAGAGCAGTAATAACACCAGTTGTACCAGAGGTTCCACCTGTTACAGTTGCACCAACTTCCATCGTTGTGATGTCAGATAGAGCAAAGGTAGCATTAGTAAAGGTAGTCGCTGTATTGAGTGATGCCCCTGTGCCATGTATAGCAGAAACAGGGATTGTTGCTCCATTACCATGTATAGCAGAAACTGGGATAGTAGCATTACCACCGCCACCTGTAATAGTTATAACTTCGGATGCTGCATAATTCAATCCATCAACATTAATAGCAACAGCAGTAACATTTCCACTAGCATTAGCAGTTACGTCAACTGTCAATCCTGTTCCTGATCCAGAGGATGTTGTAGCAACTCCAGTTGTAGTTCCTTCAGTATATCCAGTACCAGCAGCAGAGATAGTTCCAAGAGTCTTAACTCCAGATGCATTAGCATTTGTAAGTGTGATAGTTTCAGAAGCAGCATAGTTCAAACCATCATTAACGATAGTTGC
>VTLG01008144.1_pt1 | contig 16525 bp, 26 predicted proteins | sample 4694571 | NCBI WGS metagenome assembly VTLG01 (sample SAMN12604809, study PRJNA352737) | marine metagenome | biome: ENVO:00000447; feature: ENVO:00000209|ENVO:00000569|ENVO:01000036; material: ENVO:00002151; isolation source: viral sequences binned using virsorter ...
AAGTGCTTGACAAGAACAACGCTTATGATTGGCGGCGGCGGCGGCGGTGGAAATATCCATACAAAGGGATAGAAGACCCTAATTACATCAAAGCCAAGAAAGAAACCTTCCAAGAGAATGGGAATGGCTGGTGGGTCTACATCGGGGTAGCTTCTCACCTTGTCCCAAAAGGTTTCAGAAAAAATAATCATTAAGAAACTTTGATAATGTCAAGAAATGTATGTAGGTTTTGCTAATTAAAATGAGGTTTTCAATGCTCTTAAAAGACATTTTCGTTCCCCGAAGTAAAATGAATGTTAAGGATGCAATCGTCTCAAAGGGGATGAAGCAGAAATACATAGCGAAAGAGCTTGGCATTTCTGAGGCTCACTTGAGTAGGATGATTAATGGCTTCCACCCTTTTCAGGAACACTACAAAGAAAAGATTGCTGAGATGCTTTCGATTCCCCGAGAAAAGATAGTTTGAATTGGTTAAGCTCTTGCTGTCAGTCTCATCCGAAAACCACGAAGACCGAGGACAATATGGGCTTCTGTGGACAGTGTGGGCAGTGGGCTGAGTTTGTTAATTATGGAGAAGAAGAATTGGACGATTTCTCTAAGTTGGAAAATGAGTTTGGACAGTTCAGGGATAAGGTTTCTTCTGTTGTGGCTTTCTACGGCGATCCTTCGCATTATCTCATTGATGCTGGTTCAGATAGTTCGCTTGTTGCGATGGATCAAGGTCAGAACGCAAGGGAGTTGTTAACTTTAATGAGGAAAGACTATGAAAGTAATAATGCTGGTTCGTGATTTAGCAAGTTGGGTATACTATGCGTTCGAAGGTGGGAAGTGGATTTATCCTTTGGTCTGGTTTTCGCTGGGATATTTTGTAAGCTTCTTCCGATGACAGCAATAGATAGGCTTCGCCTGAAGTATCTTGAAAAAAGAAGTAAGGATATGAAATGGGACATTAGAGACTTGAAAGACAGAATGAAAAAATTAGAATTACAAGTTAGAGGAGAGAGATGTAGCTGTGGGCGACCCTACGATCCAGAAAAGCTTGACAAAAGAGCCTGAGTGGCAGTTCGGTGTTTGGTGCGAAACGCCTAACGGCTTGGGTGAGATATATCGAACGCAATCGACCTATCAGTGGTTACTGGAGGATGCGGTTGAAATTTTTTCTGGAAAATGGCAGGGTTGTCCACCTGATGCAGAACCAAGACTTTACGCCGCCGTTCAGGTGACGTACAGAAAGAAGAAGCGATACAATAAAGACATTCGTTCGCTTCTAATGAGTGATGTTAATAGACAACTAAAGAAGGGAGAATCAGATGAGTGATTTCCAAACGATGAAGATACACGGCAAGGACTATGTTATGGTTGATGAACGTCTTCGCCACTTTCACGAAACGTACCCCAATGGTGCAATAGAAACTTCAGTAAATACTGAGCCTGAGTTTCTAATATATCTACAAACGAACTCCAAGCCTGTCTTTGTGGTGAGGGCGGTGGTGATACCAGACATTAGTGTGCCTGAAAGATACTTCACAGGACACGCCTATGAGGTAGAAGGATCGAATAATATAAACGACGGTTCGGCTCTTGAGAATTGTGAAACCTCGGCTGTCGGTCGTGCTTTGGGATTGTTAGGAATCGGATTGATCGGAGGGATCGCTTCGGCTGATGAAATGCAAAGCGCATTAATGCCCAAACAAAACGGAAATTCAAGATCATCAAATGTTTCGTCAATGGAAAAGCCATCGTCAGAAGCACAGAGAAACTTTATTAGCTCACTTCGGGCGAGTGTGGACAACCTTGAAGAAGTTGATACTCACATCGAGACTCTGGTAAAAGACAAGGAAAACTTCGTTCCTACCTCGCTGGAAGCTTCTTCAATTATCGAATACCTAAAGGGACTTCCCAAGAAAGAAGCTGAAGAAGACTTACCGTTCTGACAAAGCTAACCAATCGGGGCGTTCATTTTCACAAGTGCAGAATGTGCGGAACTCAAAAACGCACAACAGTCTTCGAGATTCACTTCCCATTCACGGACACGAAAATCGAAGCTTGTGAGAAGTGTTCGCTCCGAGAAGTTTATGGGAAAAAGGGCAAGGCGAATAAGAGATATATTCACGATAAGAAAGAAGGGAGAATATAATGGCGAAGCGATTTATGGATTCAGAAATCTGGAATAAGAGATGGTTCAGGGAGTTTAAGCCTGAATACAAGCTTTTCTTTTTCTGGGCGATTTCAAAGTGTGATAATGCTGGGGTCTTAGCTGATCTTGACTTGGGACTTGCATCCTTTCAAATAGGCTATGAGTTAAAGTATGATGAATTTGAAGGGGCTTTTGAGGACATTATTATCAGGATAGATGATTCGACTTGGTGGATTCCTCAGTTTGTGATCTTTCAATATGTCGAATTGAAAGAGACGTGCCGCCCTCATCAGTCAGTCATTCAAAAACTCAAAGAACGTGGCTTATACGGGCAATATGAGCAGTATTTTGCCAAGTCTGGGAGAAAGTCTAATAGACCATCCCAAGCCGATCAGCTTAAAGAGATAGAAGACAATCTGAAACAGTGGGAAAGTGATTGGGGTGGTGTTGATGTTGGGTCTGAATTTGATACTCTAAAGGATTGGCTCAAGCAAAGCGGGAAACTGAAAAAAGACTACAGTGCCTTTTTCCGAAACTGGCTGAAGAAGGCTGGTGGGCAAAAGAACAAAGCGGCTGGAGATGTCAAATACCTCTATGCTTGTTTTAGTCATCCCGATTACCAGATTGTCTCAGAAGATTCGAAGCTTGTGGAGTTTTGTCCCAAGTGCGAACAATCCTTAGAATGGACGGAGGTCGTGAAATGAAAAAATACAAAATAACTGTAAAAGGAGAAACGTAATGAGTGATGCTTATAGAATACCAGAACCGCCCTATCCCATAACGAACTGGATGTCTTCAGTCGTAAAGTCGAATAGTGTTTTTTTGGAAAAAGAGGTTGATCGGCTTACGAAAAAGGGTTGGAAGGTTAGGATCAAAAAGGGCGATGGGAATAATGTTAAGCTGTGGAGGGATGCTTAGAGATGACAAGGAAATGCGAAGAACATAACGATCAGAACACTGACTGCCCAATATGCTATCCACCTGTTGGAGACCCCCTGATAGATGTTCGTATTAATTCTTTAAACAAAAGGATAGATGCTTTGTGGGATGCTGTGGAGCAAATACGGCAAATGAATGATAATCTTGTGAAATCTGTTGAAAGCCTTAGAGAAGCGATTACTTAAAGCGTACAACGATTCGTTTAGGATGCCTTTGGTTCTGTGTGGACAGAAGTACAATAGATTTGATGCCTATAATGATAGGCAGATTGCCGAGCTTAAAGTTCGCAAACAGGACTATAACAAAACGCTAATCGAGTTTGATAAGTATTCGTATAATACGACCTATGCTCGATTTTTTGGGTATGAGTTCCTCTATATTGTTGGGACAAAACGGGGAATCCACGTTTTCAACATTACGGATTTAGATATTAGCAATTATGATTACCGATGGGAGTGGAGAGAAATGCCGTCAAATACTGAGTTCGGGAATGGGGAGCTGATGAAAAAGCTGGTTGGATATATTGATTGGGGTATGGGTTGCTTGGAAGCAGTATGATTTGTAATTTCCCATCGTGCCTTTTTTGGGGGGCGGTCTTTATGAACTCCCTTCTTGTTCGCCCACAACAACGCCGTCCCCCTACACTTTGAATATAAAGACTACACCAACGGATCGTCTATTCTCCGAATATATCAGAAAGAAGAGTGGTGGAGTTTGTTCAGCTTGTGGGACATACAAGGGCTGGGAGAACCTACAGGCGACCCATTTTATCACCCGAAAGAGAAAGCACATCAGATGGGACGAAGACAATGTATCTGCTCAGTGTGCTAGGTGTCATTTTAGATTTCACGATAATCCTCACGATCATCAGAAGTGGAAAGTTGAGCAGTTAGGTGAGCAGAGATACGCTAATCTAATTGAGAAGAGCCGAGTGTTGGCGGTTGGTGAGCATAAGGTGACAAAGGATAAGCTGAAAGACTTGAGGGCTGAGTTAAGGGAGAAGTTGAAAAAGCTGTGATAGCTTCACCCCAAATGTCAGGAGCAAAGTTGTTCAATATAAATAATACTTGACATTATGATCTTTTAAGGGTAAGATATGAGATAGGATTTTTGACAAATACAAGCAACCTTTGGTTGTTTCAGTTATGCGAAAGCGAGGGAAATTGCCCTCTGAAGGCGTATTAAGAGGTCGACATCTTATCCGTTACAGAGTCCCTTAGCTGAACAATCATAATTCGAGGGCAGGAAGCCCAGCTCCTCAACTTACTGGTCTAATCACGCCAGTTAAAAAGCTTCTTGCCCTCTTTTTTTACTTTATTTATCAATAATACTTGACATATATACTAAAAAAGCATTACCTTTGTCTTAGTGATTAAGATAGCAAACATAAAGGAGCTGGAAATGATAGGGACATTAATGATACTCACGACAGCAATAGGATTGATGGTAGGATTCGCAAAGGTACTTAGCAATCCTTCTCTCAATGGGTCAATGATAAACAACAACACAATAAAGACCTTCAACACACAGTCCAACTGACGAGCCTTCAATAGGCGAAACCCCGAGCAATCGGGGTCTTGGATAAATAAAAAAAGGAGCTGAAAATGGAAAAACACAAAGAATACGCAGTTGAAGTGCTTGAGGTCTTCACGAAGAAAAGAACCTATTTTGTGGATGCCCCAAATGCGAAAGAAGCCAAAAGGAATGCTGAAGATTGGCACGATGCTGAGGATGGCTGGGAGCATCACGATGAGCTTATATATGGCGACAACGATCAAATGGATAGAATCGTGGTGAAAAAAGTGAGGAGGTGTAACTAATGGCAACACTAATAATAGACTCAACATCGTCACAGGGAAATGCGTTTGCTGTGATGGGCTTAATCAAAAAGGTTCTTCAAGAAATGGGGAAATCCAAAACAGAGATTGCCGAAGCGTTAAAAGAGATGCAGTCTGGCGACTATGATAATCTCTGTAAGGTCGCAAAGGAGGTGACTAATGGATTCGTAGAAGTCGTTTAGATAATAGGATAAGGAGTTACTTAAAAGGGGGGAGTGGACAATCAGTCTTCTCCCCCTTCTTTTTTTGTCCAGAAAAGATTAGATTTGTGTAGTGAAGACCAAAGATTACTTGATCGGTAGTTTGATTTTTGCTGAGTATAACCCAAGACAGCTAACGAAGGAACAATATAGGAATCTAAGGGATTCAATAGAGAGATTCGGATTTGTTGATCCCGTTATTATCAACAAGCATCCTGACAGAGAAAACATTGTGATAGGTGGGCATCAGAGGATCAGAATAGCTGAAGATATGGGGATGGAAAAAGTCCCTTGTGTTGAATTGAATCTGAGCCTTGATAAAGAAAGGGAATTGAATGTCAGGCTGAATCGGAATGTAGGAGAATGGGATTGGGATGCTCTGGCGAATTACTTTGATGTGGGTGAATTGGCAGAATGGGGATTCAAAGAAGAAGAGCTTGGGTGGGATAGTCTATCAACTGATGATGACTTTTATACCAAAGAAATCACATCAGTAGTTTATGAGCCAAATGGGGAAAAGCCTGAAATTGATGAGCTATGTGATTTGTCAAAAGTGAAGAAACTAATTGGTGAGATAGAGAACAGTAAAGAGCTGAGTGATGAGGAGAAAGAGTTTTTGACCTATGCCGCATATAGGCATACTGTTTTCAATTATTCTAAGATTGCGGATTTTTACGCTAATAGCGGTGAAGAAGTAAAGAAACTGATGGAGGACTCAGCTCTTGTCATAATCGACCATAATCGGGCGATTGAGCTGGGTTATGTGGTACTATCGAAGGACTTGCTAAGTATTATGGACAAAGATTATGCTGAGTGATTTTGCTGTTTTTGTTATGGTGTATGGAAGACCTGAAAAAATGTGGACTTATCACAGCTTGAGAAAGCAAGGATATACGGGTAAGGTTTTTTTGGTAGCAGATGACTTAGATGAGACTGTTGATGAGTATAAGGAAAAATATGGTGATGAGCTGTTAGTCTTTGATAAGAAAAAATCAGCATTGGATATGGATGTGGGAGATAACAGTGGTGACTTTAGGAGTACATTGTTTGCCGCCAATACAATTTTTGAATTAGCCGAAGAAAACAGTGTCAAGTATTTTATGATAATGTGCGATGATTATACTCGTTTCATTTACAAATTTGATGAAAAGTTAAAATTCAAAGAACGCCCGATTAAAGACCTTGATTCAGTGTTTGATGCTTTATTGAAGTTCTATATTAGCATTGATGCCTTAACTATTGCTATGGCTCAAAATGGTGACTTCATTGGGGGGAAAAATAGTGCTTGGGCGAGAGAGGTTAAACTACATCGGAAAGTTATGAATACGTTTTTATGCAGTACGGAAAGACCTTTCAAATTTATGGGTAGGATGAATGAAGATGTTACAACCTATGTCAACTTAGGAAGTAAGGGGGAGTTGTTTCTAACTGTTCCCAATGTTGCAATTATTCAAAATCCTACTCAGTCACAAAAGGGGGGATGGACTGAGTTCTATTTGGAAATGGGGACTTATGTTAAATCGTTCTATTCTGTGATGTATAACCCCTCTTGTGTTAAGGTTGCTGAAATGGGCGATAAGCATAAAAGGATACATCATAAGGTCATTTGGAACAATGCAGTCCCAAAAATAATTAGTAATGAGAACGATAGAGTTTTGTACTAAGACGTATGATTTTTTGGCTGTTGTGAAAAAATGGCTGGGTGTTGAGTCCTTGCAGTCATTACATCATTCCCAAAAATATAACCATTTTTTCAGAGAAACTGACCAATCAACAAAATGGCACGAGATTTTCTATAGAGAGATAAGAGTGGATAGCTCCTTTGATAGTATCTATATGAGATTTTTAGGGGATGTAATCAAACCAAAATACGGGGAAGAGATAGTATATCAAAAGATTCCAACTTTAAGAGTACACTTACCTGAAAATGTGTCTGTTGGGGAGTTTCATAAGGATAAATGCTATAGAAATACTGAATGGGCGGACAAAGTTCAAGAGATGAACTATTACCTTCCGTTAACGAAAGCCTATGGTACTAATACAATATGGGTGGAATCTGAGGAAGACAAAGAGGATTTTAGTCCGATTGAAGCTGATTGGGGGGAATGTATTGAGTGGGACGGCTCAAATCTCAAGCACGGGAACAAAGAGAATCTAACAACTGAGACAAGGGTTAGTGTAGATTTTAGGATTATACCAAAATCAAGATATTTAGAGACTGATAATAACTTATCAATCAATACTAAAATCCCTTTTGCTATTGGCGGTTATTATGAAATTATGTAAGAAATTAAATGGGGGTCACTATGCCTGATAATCAAGGAAAGAAACAAGGAAACAATAAAGCCTTCAAAGAAGCACAATGGAAGAAGGGAGAAAGTGGCAATCCCAAAGGTCGCCCAAAGAAGGAACTGACAATTCCACATATTTTGAGGGAGATATTAAACGAAGAGATTGATGGGAAGACCCGTTCGGAGATCATTATGCAGAGAGTAGTGCAAAAGGCTTATGATGGAGATTCTTGGGCAGTTCAGTTTATTGCTGATCGGACGGAAGGAAAACCATCCCAACATTTACAAGTAGAAACCTCTAAGCCCATCAAAGTATTCGACATTGATCTTTGAAGTGGGTTGTCAATGATGTTCGTAAGAGCATCTTAAAAGACAGTAGCAGATTCAAGGTCTTAGCGTGTGGCAGACGATGGGGGAAGACTCATCTGGCTTTGCTATGGCTTATGATGGGCGAGATGTATGCTGGAGAAAGGAGGTGGGTGGTGATGCCTACCTATCGCCAAGCCAAGCTTGTAGCCTTTCCTATAATGAGGGAATTGTTTAGGGACTTTGGGGGGAAGGTCAACGAATCAGAATTGTCTGTTAATATTAATGGGGTTGAGATAGCTCTAAAGGGTGCTGACAATGAAGACTCTCTTCGTGGTGTTGGCTTGTCAAGGGTAGTGATGGATGAATATGCTTTTATGAAGCCGCACGTCTGGCAGGAGATTGTCTATCCTATGCTGACGGATACAAGTGGGGAGGCGATGTTCATAGGAACTCCTGATGGTCATAACCATTTCTACGATCTGTATCTACAAGGGCTGGGGAGTGATCCAGATTGGAAGAGTTGGCAGTACACAACAGTAGAGGGTGGCTTTGTCCCAGCCGAAGAGATGAAGAAGGCAAAGGCTACAATGGATGAGCGGTTATTCAGGCAAGAATTTGAAGCCACATTTGAGACTGCTGGGAACAGGGCGGCATATAACTTCGATAGAGATATACATTTGAAGAAAGCCAAAGACATATCAGGGAGGAAGTTCTACGGAATTGATTTCAACGTGGACTATATGTCTGCTGTTTTATGTTGTGAATTTTCAGATGGTACGCTACATTATTACCACGAGATCAGATTAGCGAACTCGAATACGGATGAGTTAGCTCAGTATATGCAGAAGGCTTGTCCAAACATTTCTTGTTATCCTGATCCAGCAGGAAGTGCAAGATCGACAACGAGTTCCAAGTCAGATCATCAGATTTTGAGAGATCACGGCTTTAGAGTTGTGGCTCGGCGTTCACATCCATCTCATAGAGATAGGCTTAATGCCTTGAATCGTAAATTGAAGGATGCGAATGGTAAGATCGGAATGACTGTCGACCCGAGTTGCAAATTCCTAATTAAGGACTTAGAGCTTTGCCAACGTGATAAGCACGGTGGTATCGATAAGAGTGTTATAGAGCTTTCTCACGCTCTTGATGCTTGTAGCTACCTCATAGAACACAGATTCCCTGTAACCAGAAGAGTTGCAACCTCTACATCGTGGTAGTTCTACTCTCCATAAGTTTCCTTCTGAACATAGCGTTGGTGATGTTTTTGGCTAAGTGTTACCTAATGGCAAAGGAATGGAATAGATGATTGTAGAAGATTTAAGTCTATCATCTGTAACTCACGCTCTGAAGAAGCAGGTTAATCTTATTGAGTCCAAGCGTATTGCTGAGAGATATAAGATGCTAAACTACTATGAGGGCTTTAGTTCGGAGATGGAAGCAGATATACGGGACTACTTCAACAGTGACAGCTTAAAGCAAGTCCCACATTTAACACAAAACATTACAGGTAAGCTAATCAACAGCAGAGCCATCGTCTACAAACAGCCGCCAGAGAGACAGGTGGATGAAAGGTTGTTTGAGTATGCTGACAGCCTTGACTCTTTTATGATCCAATTCGAAAGGCTGACTTATTTGCTTGGCACTTGTGGGATGTTTGTTTATTGGGATGAAGGGGAGAACAACAAGCTCAAATATGATATGCTGGTGGAGTTCTATCCGCTCTTTCTTGAAATGGAATCAGAGCCAAGAGGCGTTATCTATCCGCTGTATAATCAGGAGTCAACAAGGGTGTCAGAGATGACCTATGCTTTCTGGTCTGATGAAGAGCATTATCTAATGACTCAGGGCGGGGCGAAGATTTCTGTAAATGAGGGTGACGTTAACCCGCTGGGTGTCGTTCCTGTTGTTTATGCCCACCGCCATCCGATGACTACGGAGTGGTGGAGAGAAGGTGCAAGTGATATAGTTTCAATGAATAAGACGATCAATGTGATGCTTACTGAAATGTCATTGTCTATGCGACTGCAAATGTTAGGGCAACCTGTCATCGTTGGGGTGGATGAGGAAACAAGGCTACAGATGGGGGTAGATAAGCCGATCTTATTGCCAGATGGATCAAGCTTTAACTTCGCATCTGCTGGAGGGGACTTGAGTAGGTTTGTTGATGCGATGAGATTTCTTGTTGATAGTGTAGCATACAATAACAATTTGAAAACTAAATGGTCACAGGGTAGGGATGCAGTAAGTGGAGAAGCCCTGAAGATGCTTGAGGTTGATCTTACTGAAAGCGTTATGGGAGATGCTGAACACATCTGGAGACCAGTAGAGAATCAGAGGTTTGAAATAGAAAGGGCAATACTTGAGTCTAATGGTGTAGCAATATCAGAAGACTATAGTGTTGATTTCACTGAGCCAAGATTTCCATTAAGTGCCTCAGAGGAAAGGGATCAGTGGGATTGGGAATTTGGACACGGCTTCAAGACCAAGAAGGATTATATGAGACACACTAACCCAGATGCTACAGAGGAGCAGATAGATGAGTTACTTGGTGAGATACAGGCACAAAGAGCTACAGAAAAGGAAGTTGAAGCTCCAGAGCCACAAGCACCAGCCTTCAATCTGAGAGGATTAGCCAATGGCATTAGTGGATGACTACTTGGATGATGTTGAGATGACCAAGATTGCTGTGGAGAATGACAAGAAAAAGATACTGGAGGCGATTGACCTTAATGCTTTTATGGCAAATCCTTCAGGGCTTTTGAGGTTGCTTGGTAATGAGTTTGTCTCTCAGCATCTTGACGAGGTTAAGACCTCATACAAAAGCGGTCAAAGCTTTGCAAGAAAGCTATTAAATGAAGTTTAGCTTCGGGCTTAAAAAGACTTTTGATCTTGGGAATATCAACCTTGATCTTCACAAAGAGATCAACGATATAGCGGGAATGATAGTCAAAGACCATAAGGAAAGACTTGATTCTGGAATGGATATTCACGGGAAGCCATTTAAGAAATTACGTCCTAATACTGTGGCACAGAAAAGAGCCAAAGGCTACAAAGACCCGAGAAAAGTTTTAGTGGCTACTGGAACAATGCAAAAGCTTCCACCCTTCAAGAAAGCTACCCCTGCCTCGCAAACAGCAGAAATTAAACCAGCCAAGTCTCGCCTCAAGATTGGGGCATACCATCAAGGAGGGACCAAACCTTATACAATCAAGCCAAAAAAAGCAAAGAAGCTTGTCTTCACTACACAGAGCGGAAAGGTAATGGCTGACAAGGTTAATCATCCGGGGTTGAAAAAGAGAGAATGGTATGGAGTTTCAGACAAGATAGCTGAAAAGGGATTTCAGTTTATTATGAAAGAAATAGATCGAAGATTGAACCGTGCCTGAGATAGAAGAGTTGACAGCAATAGAGGTTTCGTTGTATAATTCAGTACAAAGAACAGCAGAAAGGACACTACTTGACCTTGATGAATTGATTGAACAGATGAGATTGAGAGGAATGGACGATGCGGAGATTAGAGCGTTCCTATTGTCAGATTTAGAAGATGGCGGGAGATATTTCGGGGCTTTTCAAAATGCTATCGGGCGAATCGTCACTAATGCTGTTGAGGAAGCAGGAGGGGTGGCAAGTCGTGGTGTATTTCAGAGGGCTGGGGTTAGAGAATTTCAATGGCAAACAGCAGGTGGAAATGTATGCCCAGACTGCAAAGAAAGAAGTGGCAGAGTAAGAACTATGGATCAATGGCGGCTCGTAGGGATTCCTAAAAGTGGATTTTCTGTATGTGGCTCAAATTGTAATTGTGTATTAGTCCCTTCAGGAAGTGGACGAAGTATTCGGCAAAGAGCCGAAAGAAAGCGTGAACTTCGAGAGAAGTTTGGAAGAATTTAATAACTCACTCAAGAGGTAAAAATGGCAAACACAGAAGACAATGCCAATGTCGTAAATCAGCAATCACTCGGAACTGATGAGGTTAAAGATCAGGCAGTCGAGACTCCAGACGTAAAACAGTCCAACGTCCCCTATTTCCGTTTCAAGGAAGTGAACGATCAGCTCAATGATATGAAGAATACGGTTTCATCCCTCAAAGCGAAAGAGGAAGAACGTGAAGCCAAGATCAAGGCTGAGAAAGGCGAGTACAAGGAACTCTACGAAGCACAGGTCGAGCTTCGGAAAACAGCAGAGGCGAAAGCTTCGAAAGCTGATGAGTATTTTGCTGGTCGCCGTGAACAGATTATGTCAAACTGGTCGGACGAGGACAAGGAGATTTATGGTGATATGCCGTTGGAAAAATTGGAACGGCATAATGATAGTTTAAATAGAACCAAAGCCGTTAAGACAAACACAGCCAAGTCTGGCGTTTCTCAAGGTAAGCCATTCAAGGGCGACATTTGGGACGATAGCGACTCAGATAGCTTGAAGAAGAAGCGTACGAATTGGAATGATATTGTTAGGCAGAGGTTCAGTTAGGAGTAAGAATAATGGCTAAACATTATCAAGGTAGCCCTGCGACAACGACAACCGATGCCGTATTTGTGCCGGAGGTCTGGGCTGAGGGAATTTTCAAATTCTTTGAGCGTAAGACTGTATTCAGGAATCTCGTAGATGACTACTCTGCTTTGGTGCAGGGAAGTGGTGATACGATTCACGTTCCAGAAATCGGAGTGATAAGTGCAACAGCAAAATCTGCTGGTTCGGATGTTAGTTACGATGCTACTGCTTCAACCACGACTGATATGTCAGTGGACAAACACTATTACGCCGCCAAGCTATTCGAAGACATTCTTGCAGTTCAATCGTCTTACGATTTGATGAGCAAGTACGTCAAGATGTTTGGTGAAGCTCTTGCGAGACAGGTAGATTCTGACATCTGGGCTGAACTCGATGGTTGCAATCAGACTCAAGCTTTGAGTGCTGATGACACCCTGACAGCCGCAGTCTTTGAGTCAGCTCTTGCTACGCTGGGTGAGAATGATGTTCCTTACTTGGATGGAGACTGCTATATGGTAGTTAATCCGACCTTGTTTGCGGATATTATGAATCCCTCGGCTGGTCTTGCACAATACTTCATTCGAAGTGATGCTTCAGGCGATGGTAGCGGACTCAGAAATGGGAATGTTGGTTCAATATATGGGATTCAGGTGTTTATGAGTAATACTGTAAGCACTGGCGGGAACGCTTCGACCGTTCCGGGTGGAATCTTCCATAGATCAGCGTGTGCGTTTGCGATGCAACGGGATGTTCGGGTACAGTCTGAGTATTCTGTAGATGCGTTAGGCACAAAGGTTGTCGCCGACACCATTTATGGTGCTAAGATTCTTGATGACTCTGATAATATCAGAGGCGTTAGGTTCTTGAACGTAGCGTAACTGCTTATTGAAATGATGTTTGAAGGGGAGCTTATGCTCCTGCGAGAGGTTGTAAGTTGTTCAACTTGGATCAAGCTCCCCTTTAACATTAGAAGGAGATAGAAATGGAATTTTGGAAACACCCTACACAGGGAAAGATTTGGACGGGAGACTCGAAAAAGCATCCTGACCAGAAAGAGAGGCTTGAAGAACAGGGTTGGACAAGGGTCAAAGGTCGAGAAGATTGGTCGCCCTTCAAGAAACCTGCCAAGCGAAAAGCTAAGAAAAAATAATTGTAACGAATGGCTCGTTCACAGTTGGTCATACTTTAGAGAGGTAGAAAAATGGCACAGACAGACGTACACGGCTTTTCTGTTCAAGAGAAGCTAAACAAAAGACACTTAGATGTAATCACAGTCACACTAACAACTGATGCAGAAACTATCGGAGATAATAAAGTTTTTGCTCAGGCGATTGAAATTCCTTTTGCAACCGCCCTAAATGGTGGCTCAGGATTGATTAAATCAATAACAATTCTTGACCAAACAGTTACTTCTCCAGCGATGGATATTGTTTTCAGTTCAGTAAATACTTCAATCACTCAGGACGAAGGAAAGGCTGTTGGTGAAGATGTAAGCGATCTGGACTCAGCATTAGTCAATATGTTAGGTGTGGTCAAAATTGTAGCTGGAGACTATACGGATTTGGCTGACTCAAGTTTAGGATCGAAGACTGGCATTGACTTAGGAATTCACAGTGCAACGGACAGCTCAAGTATTTATGCCTCGGCAATCAACAGAAGCGGTTCGAATTATGTTGCAAGTGCAACAACTGTTTTAAGAATGAAAGTAACTATTCAAAAAGACTAAGGGAATACAATGGCGGCAAGAACAACTCTAACTAATATACGAATTGCTGACTCCTATGGGCAGTTACTCCACATCGCAGATGATGGTGGATTAACTTCAACACTGACAGCAGTTTATGACGGAGATGGAACAGCGACACCACTCAAGATTTCGACGACTGATGTTTCAGTCATTGATGGTGCTTATGATTTTGATATAGCTTCACACGATGGGACGAATGGGCTGAAGCTTGGTGGGACGATTGTAACCAGTTCAGCGGCAGAGCTTAACTACCTCGACATTTCAACTCTCGGAACGTCTCAAGCTTCAAAGGCTGTTACAGTTGATGCTAATGGCGACCTGCTAATTCCTGACTCAGATAAGTTCAAGTTCGGGGCTGGTAGTGATATGCAACTCTACCACGATGGGAGTAACTCATACGTTACAAATAGTACAGGGGCGTTAAAACTCGGAACAGAATCTTCAGGAATCGCCATAAGTATTGGACACGGTACAAGCGAGACTACAGTAAATGATAACTTAACTGTCTCAGGCGATTTGGCGGTCACTGGCACATCTACTTTCAATGGCGTAATAACTTTGGGTGATTCAGTCGCCGATACTGTCGCCTTCGGTGGAACAATTACAGGGAATTTGGTATTTGAAGGATCGACTTCAGATGCTCACGAGTTGACCCTTTCACCCGGCGATCCTTCAGGAGATGTAACAGTCACACTACCCGTTTCTACCGATACGTTGGTGGGTAAGGCTACGACTGACACGCTTACGAATAAGACACTTACCAGCCCAGACATTAACGCTGGTACGGTTGACGGCATTACCTCACTGACTGTCGGTACGGATGGAAGTGGTGCGGATGTTTATTTTTATTCTTCTACCAGTGGAGATCATTTGTTTTGGGATGCCTCTGATGAAAAATTAACAATCACAGGAACAAACGGGCAAACTGCCTTAGATGTAGCAGATGGGAATGTTACTGTAAGTGATACTTTAACAGCTACAAACATTGGAGCTTTCACTTTAAGTGGGAAATTAACTGCTGGAAGCACAGAGATCGAAGGGTCTGCTTTTGATATAGATGGTGGGGATATTTCAGCGGCTACGATTTCGGGAGGACTTACTTGGAGTGCCGCTCAAGACCTTAACAATCAGAACCTAACAAATGTAGATATTGATAGTGGTGCTATTGATGGCACTACGATAGGTGGGTCAAGTGCTGGAGCGGGTACTTTTACAACTCTCACAGCGACCTCGCTTAATGTATCTGATGGAAATATAACGAACATCGGTGACCTGAATGTAGACAGTGTATCCTCAGATGATGGATCAGGCTTTGATCTATTGCTTGATGATAATTCATCCACCGCTCTGGAAATAAAAGAATCCAGTAATGCCTACATCACTTTTGTTACTTCAAATAGTGCTGAAAAAATTCAGGTAGATAAGTCCCTTGACATCAATGCAACTTCTGATTTTGGAAGTAATGCGATGACGAATGTCAATGTTGATAGCGGAGCAATAGACGGAACGACCATTGGGGCAAATAGTGCCGCCGCTGGGACGTTTGCGGCTCTGGTAGGAACAAGTCTTTCAGTTTCAGATGGGAATATCACGAATGTAGGAGACATCAATGCTGATTCTCTCAGTGTGGATGCCGCCGCTACAGGACTGAGTATTGATTTTGGTGGGAACACAACAACTAACAAGATAACGCTTACGGATAATCTTGCTGATGCTTTGAACATCACAGAGAGCAGTAATTCTTACCTCAAATTTGTAACCTCAAACTCAGGTGAGAAAATCACTCTTGGTAAAAAACTTGAAGCTGGATCGATTGAAATTGAAGGATCAGCGTTTGATATAGATGGTGGCGACATAAGTGCGGCAACGATTTCAGGGTCGCTCACTTGGTCAGCGGCACAAGATTTGAATAATCAAAATCTTACAAATGTTGACATCGACTCAGGAGCTATTGACGGGACAGTGATAGGAGCAAGTAGTGCGGCGGCGGGAACATTTGCCGCCCTTGTCGGAACTTCTTTATCTGTATCAGATGGAGCTATCACGAATGTTTCAGATATAGCACTTGATTCAATTAGTGCTGACGGCACAGATATTAATGTAGCTGTCTCAGATAACTCAGCAACAGCCCTCACGATCAAACAAGGATCGGATGCTTATTTAATCGTAGACACTGCGAATTCATCAGAAAGCGTTTCAATCGGAACGGGAATTTCTGGGACGGCTATTACTTTGGGTCACGGCACAAGCGAAACAACTGTCGCAGACAATTTAACTGTTACAGGAAACGCTACGGTAAGCGGTAATCTCTTGGTCGTTGGGGATTCAAGCGAAATCAAGGCTGACAATCTTGTAGTTGACAACCCAACAATAGCATTGGGATTAACCGATGGCTCAGCCCCTTCATCAGATAGCGGTTTTGATCTTGGATTGAAACCTCATTGGCACACAGGATCAGGAGCAAAGACAGCTTTCTTGGGTGTCGATGTTTCTACTTCTGCTTCAGCACCAAAACTCACTTATATTCCTGATGCTTCCTTTAGTTCTGATGTTGTTTCGGGTACTGCTGGAACAAT
>VTLG01013392.1_pt1 | contig 16522 bp, 16 predicted proteins | sample 4694571 | NCBI WGS metagenome assembly VTLG01 (sample SAMN12604809, study PRJNA352737) | marine metagenome | biome: ENVO:00000447; feature: ENVO:00000209|ENVO:00000569|ENVO:01000036; material: ENVO:00002151; isolation source: viral sequences binned using virsorter ...
CTAAGAAGTATCTCATCCATGCGGCTTCATTGTATTCAAAGCCGAAGAAATCTCCGTTATTAATTGTATACCTTCTCATCAATTGTATTGCTTCGAATACATCATTATCCTCTATTAGTCTTATCACCTTGGCTCCTCAGGGAATACTATTGTATCAGGGTCTGTAACCCCTTTAGTTATATCCCTTAACTTTTGTCTGTAAGTTTTCCATTCTTCTTTTGTTCCAGCGTATGTACTGTCATCTAATTGTGTATAGTCTGATGATATTAATAACTGATCTCGTTTATCTCTTATCTCTCTAAACTTAGTTATACTACTTTTTGTAAAAGCTTTAGTTGAAGGATTATATTCTAAACCGATTTCAGGTTGAGAGTCTGTTTCGATAATAGAGTGTCCTTCTTCTAATGTAAAAATAGGTTTGTTAGGAGATGTGCTTACTCCAGTTACTATATTATTATTATCTAACATTACAGTTATCATATTACAGTCTCCTTACTTCAAACATTATTCCACTGAATGCACCATAAGTTAATCCTGCATTAGTCTCTGGTTGTGAGAATGCAGTTGTAAGATGAAACCTAGCTTGCACATTTTTAGCAACTTGAACTTTATAACCACTATGGTTAGATGTATAAGTATTTGCATTCGCACTAATTGTACCACCTGTAACAGCTGATCCATCTACTTGTGCATACATAGTTCCATAAAATTGTGATTGTCCTGTTCTAAAGAAGGAAGCAGTCATATAAAAAAGAATGTCTGTATCATAATAACTATTATTAGATGTTGTAAACATATTGTATGTGCCAGTAGTAGTTTGTCCTGTAAATGATGAATTAAAACCATTAGCCTGTAATATAACTCCTGTAGCTAAATTCTCAGCAACAAATGCACCGGATACAGTAACATTACCTATAGTTAAAGTTCCACCACTAATTCTATCTGCATTAAGATTTCCTGTAGATATACTACCTGCATTTAAGTTTGATACAGTTATACCGCTACAATCAAGAGTACCTGTTGTAATACTACTAGCATCTAATGTACCTCTTGCAGTTACATTATTAAATTCTGCGTTACCTGTATTTCTTACGATTTGCCATCCAGCACTACCAGAACTAAAGTTATCTGATTGCAATGTAGTACCTATAGGTATTACTCCTTCTACAGTTCCGAATGTAATGACTCTTGCTAAAGTAGTTTCAGATACTTCAACATGAAAACTAATTTGCCAATGTTTATGAGAGATTGTAGTGCCTCCTCCCATAGCTGTAGTGATAGGAACGTATTGCCATCCTGACGTCAACCCTGTAAACACACCGGTTTTAAAATCATAATCAGTTGCAGTGGGTGCTGAAGGTGCACTGGTTGCTGCAGTATTATAATATAAAATACCTTGAGCTATTTGACCACCGTATAATAAACTAGGATTACTCCACTTAGCTACAACAGTCTGCCCGGCTGCTCCTACTATTCTAGCTTTACTAATCCATACGTTAGTTCCTGCCATTGCTGGTTTTGTTTTAGTCCAATTAGAACTTGAACTCCATGCTGCACTGTTTATAACGTATGAAACTGTACCTGGATTAGTAGGTCTACTTGCAGTTTCTCTGTATTGTTCTATTTCATAATCAAGTTCTTCATCAGAGAAAGCAGAGAAAGTTAAACCTGCAACAGGTAAAGTAGGAAGTCCATCAGTATAATTAAAGTAAGTTACAAAACCATCACCTGAAGCTGGAGGATCAAACGATTGAATAGTTCCATCTTGTGTATGAGAATAGATAGGAACTTGTGGTTGTGATGTAGTAACTGATTCTTGTATATTATCTATTTGATGTTGTATTTGATTTGCAGTTTGAGTTACCTGTAATTCCCATGCTGCGGTTGCTGCATCTTTATTAGGATCTTGAGAAGGCTGTGATACAGTCATTATCTAGTTCCTCCTTCTTGTACTGCTATCTGCATTCCTGTAATACTCCAAGAGGTTGATGTACTTGTTCCATCATCTATTCTATAACTTAAGAATCTTCCATTCAAACGTATATCAGATTTATATGCAGAAGCAACATTAAAAGTTCCTGTAGTATTTGGGCTACTGAAATTTATTGTAGCTCCAGGAGAATTACTTGCAATTGTTTTAATATTTAATGTACCAGAACCTTGTGCTAATAAAGCTACTGAATTAAATTGTTCTGTATAGAATTCAGGAGTTACTGACATTGATTCACGTTCTATATAAGAAGTATAGTTAGCATCAGCATTAGCTAAAGATCTTTGTGTGTATCCTACATCAGCTGCTAATATAGCGGCTTTAGTATTTGTAGCTCCTGATGTACATTGTTGTGCCAACACAGGAAATAAATGATTAAAGTTTACTGTTGTATTGGACCAAGGTCTATCAGCATCACTAGTACCATTACCTTTAACTGGTGCGACAACTCCTGATACAATACCATTTAAATCACGTAAGGTCCAATTGTTTATTCTAAAATTATATATCAATGCTTCATCACACTTAGTGCTTGTACCTTTAGGATAACAAATCCATATCTCATCATTAGCTTGGTTACGTAATACAAATAGATTATCAGCTGCAGCATTATTTAAATTATTATAAAAGTAATCTCTAACTCTTGCATCAGCAACTGAAGTTATATTTCCAGGATTACCTGAGAATAAATATATATCATTACTACCAACTACTAAATGTTTACCATCAAACTCTACAGCGCCATCAGTTGTTTGACAACCATATTGCGAAGTAACAGGAGTAAAAGCTATTGGTGTAACTACACTATTAGTTAATCTTAAATTATGAATAGAAGTATTTGTATAGATATACATATTACCTTGTAGCTCTACCATATCTTGTACAGTTGAAGTATCTGATAAAGTAAATTCATCTGCAGTATTTGTACCTGCTGCAAATGGATTCCAGTTTTGTGGTACTGAACCTGGTACTGCAACATCAGAAGTTCTTACAACTCCTGGCATTTCATTAATTGTACCATCTGTTGTTACTTCTTTTAAGTTACCTGCTACTAATAAATTACCAAATGATCTAATAACACCACATGTATTCGTAATAGGTTTTCTAGATATAAGATAACATCTTACTACATCTTTTGAAAGTATATTAGTATTGAATATAAGATTCGTAGTATTTGTTTCTGTATCTGTATACATAGCATACTGAAAATTATTGTTAGCTGCACAAGCAGGAGAAGCAGGAAGATTTCCTGGTACAAAATCTTTATCAATAACTCCTGCATTAGGTGGATTACTTCCTCCATTTGTAGCAGCTTCTGTTGGTGTACATTCTGTTGTTGTTTCGTTAGGAGTTTGTTTTGTTACAAATAAAGTAGTCGTAGTAAAATCTATCTTCTGACCTAAATCAAATAATCTTTTATTTCTTCCAGTAACATCATCAGTACCTGTCGTTCCAGGTTCAGCAACACCGTAATCATCTCTGACTGTTGCTTCTAATATTTTAGTTTCAGTATTATAAGAATCCCATGCAGGTAATTTAGCAAGACTAGGTACATTACCAATAGTGGTATTACCATGTAAATCCATTATATAATGAGGAGCTTCTTCACCATTGTTTAGTATTATACAGAAGCCTCCTGCAAATTCAGTTGATTGCCAATTACCATCTGCTGAAAAACCTTCATTAGCTGTACCAGTTCCTTGAAGATCTGTAGTGGGTGTTATATCATTTAAGGTTCCATCACTTGCTTTATAAAGAAATGCTCTGTGTCCTTTTAAAGAACTATCAGCAGTAAGTTTTTGTTCTACTATAACTATATAATAAGTGTTATTAGTTGGAATTAAATTAGGATTATTCCACCAAGTAATATAAACTATTTCACCTGCTGAATAATTAGTAGGCATTGTAGGATTTAAACTATTAGCTAATGCAGTATCACCTTTCATTTTCCAAACAGCACCATCCCTGAGTCTAATATTTCTAGTATCTGTAAAAGTATTAGGAGCTAATCCTACTGTCGGCATATCTTTAATAACTCCGAACTCGATAAGATTATTTACAGGTATAATTTTTTCAGCCATTTAATTCTCCGTTAAGCACATTCCTTTTGACCGGTTTCAGCATCTATAAAACATGCTTCTACTTTTTCTTCTTCTTCTTCTACAGTTTGTAGTACGCCATATCTTTTACCGCTGAGTCTGAATGTAGTACAACCTTTTGCACCACCTCTCCATGCGTCTACATAAACTTGTTTAAAGTCTTCATATGTAGCATCATCACCTACATTACAAGTCTTAGAGCATGCACTATCAATATAATTTTGTGCTAATAATAAAATAGATAAGTGTTCTTGAACTGTTATATCATTTGCTGCGCGACCTTCTACACCTTTAGCATAAGCATAATCTTCTACTCTTTCAGTCTTAGGTCCATCAAAAGTTTGAATAGTTCGATCATAATAATGACTGAACGTAGGTTCTATTCCACCACTAACATTATCAGCAACTAAACTAATAGTACCTGTTGGTGCTATAGAAGTTAAATGACTGTTACGAATACCGTATTCTCTTATTAAACTTTTAACTGAAGCGGGCAGTGATCTAACAAAATTAGATTTTAGATAGTCTTCTCTGTATAAAGGAAACGGTCCTTTCTCTTTTGCAATTAAAGCTGATGCTTTGTAACAAGTATCTCTTAGACATGCAAATACTTTTTCTGCCCATACCATAAAATCTTCTGAAGCATATTTAAAACCAAGCATCTCTCCAGCATTTGCTAGACCTGTCACACCCAATCCCATTCTTCTTTTATCTTTAGCTTCATCAGATTGCTGTTTAAGTGGATAGATAGTTCTATCAATAACATTATCCATTGCCCTTACAACTTCATGAATATCTTCTTTGAACTGTGGAAATAAAAATCTATATGCATCATTACCCTGATGGTCTATATAAGTTTCTAAATACTTAGTTAGGTTAAATGATCCTAATAGACATGCACCATACGGTGGTAAAGGTTGTTCACCACACGGATTTGTTGCAGAGATCTCCTCACAATAATGAAGATTGTTTAGTTCAGAAATCCTATCAATAAACAGAACGCCAGGCTCAGCCCAATCCCAAGTAGAATCCATAATAGTGTCCCATAGGCTTCGTGCGGATATTGTTTTATAGACTTGTCCTTCGAACACCAAATCAAAATCGTCCCCCACATCGCTAGTCAATGCCTCCATAAATTTATCAGTTACACCAACACTAATATTAAAACCAGTGAGCTTATCAGAATTACGTTTAGCAGTAATGAATTCCTCAATATCCGGGTGGTCGACTCTGAGGACACCCATCTGCGCCCCACGTCTGTGTCCCGAGCTAGCGATGGTTTGACATACAGCATCAAAGATACCCATGAAGGAAACAGGACCGCTAGCCTGGCTATCGAGTGATTTAATTTTGTCGCCTCTTGGTCGGATGCGACTAAAGTCATAACCAATCCCACCCCCTCTACGCATTGTCTCAGCAGCTTCACTGGCCTTCTCCATTATACTGTTCATGTTATCCTCGATTACTCCTGATACAAAACAGTTGTAAGCCGTAGTAATCCTACTAGATCCTATAGCAGCTTGTACTCTACCTGCTGGTAAGAATCTCATTTCTCCTAGTATCTCTTCTAATTGATATTGATGCTCTATCCCATCTGAAAGAGTCCGAGCAATTCTTTTAATCTTTTCATGAAAGCTTTCCCCTTTCTGCCTATATTTCATTGCATCTATTTCTTGAGATATAGGTTTAACAGGACCTTCATATTCTATATTCTGTAACATATTTTCCCCTCCTAAACGTAGTATTCCTTATGTTATAGGGGACATTCAATATTACTTCTCCTTCATTTTTCCTATCTTATCTACTAAGATTGATAGTTGTGATTCAAGAGCTTTCTCTTCAGGTCTCTTCTTACGTGCACCTAGGTAACCCGCTAGAATCCATAGTACTCCAATAACAACTGCTATACCAATCATATACTGCATAAAGTTTGCAATAGCGAAAGACATTAGTTCATAGAATGAATTGATTTGCCCATCTTCTCCACCATAATCTGCAGCAGTTATAGGTGCATCATCCACTGCTAGACTCCCAGCCAGGGCACCACCCGCAGTTACACTTGCAACTATTGCAGGACTGCTGGTCATTAGACTTGCAACAGCTGCAGCGCCAGAAGCACCAACGCCTGTAACAATATCTGAAAAATCTGTTCGGCAACCCGCTAATAGTAATATAAGCAGTATTGAATACCTCATTTATTTTTCTCCTTATCATTTTTTTTCCTCTCTTCTAAATTGACATTTCTCTCTCATAGTTAATTGCATCTCAAATTGTTTGTTTACATTATCATCGTTGCAATTACCTATAAACATTTTAAGAGCTTTAAAAGCAAATCCTTGAAATACTAATTTATCATTAACATAAAATTTACCTTTATCTCTTCTTACTTCAAGCCTATAGTTTTTATGTGCATAAATCATAATATATCCCTTTGTACAAGCATCCATAATGTTCCTATAATGGACCCTACAAAGGCGATTCCTAATAATATGATTCCTATTACCTGAAGTATATTTCTACGTATCTCAGCTTGTCTATACAAGGTTTCTTGACGTTGCTTACGTATACGTCCTTGCATCTTTAAAAGTTCATTCCAAGCGTTTGGACCATGTGTTAAATTAATCCAGGTGCGGAGTTCATCTTCCATAGCTTCTGCTTTCTTTTTAGCAGCAAATGCATCCATAGCCTCTTGTTCTATACTACTTCCTGCAAATAACTTTTTAAATATCGGGGGATTCTTTGCCATCTTTGCAGCTTGATTAACATCTGATACAGCACCCATCCACCGTCCTATGTCGGAATACATTGACTCGACATCTTTCCCCATCTCGAAGCCTTTCTTAACTAACGAAAAAGCCGACGAGGCTGCCGCAATCGCAGTAACAGGATCCATAATTATACCTCACTACTTATCCTTCCTCGGTATACAATATGCCTTTACATATATTTTGTCCCCTGCCATTCTTTGATGATTATTCTGGTTCCTTACTTTCTCAGAAAATTCTAAACAAGTATCTAAGTCTTTAAAATAAACATGATCTTGTTCAATACCTGCTAAGAAAATAACCAGCACCCATATCATTACTTCATCCAGCCTGATGCAAGATTACTTACCACTCCTATAGATCCTGCTAAACCCATCATTAACCAGAATGCTCCTCTCCAACGGTTAGCCGTTGCTTTAAGATCATATAAGCTTGATCTCATCTCCCTCATATCTTCTTGCATAGCATTTACTTTTTCTTCTAGTCTTGCTAAAGCTATTTCAAGTTTCTGTTCTTGTGACATCTTAATCTCCGTTGAGAGTTTCATTATTAATCTGCATCTTCAATAGTTAGTACACCATCATCTACTTGTTTCATCAAATCAGCGTAATCTGAGTTATCATTAGATAAAGGTACATTTAATACTGTATTACTATTGTTGAATTTAACTCGTATAGATTTCACTACACCTTTAAATTTTTCATAATTGGCTGATTTAATATCTGTTATTCTATATCCAATATCCATATTAACTCCTATAACTCAGCATCAAGAGCTACTTTAGAACTTGCATTATGCGAAGTTACTACAGTACCACTCCCAGCAGTATTCCCACTTACATTTAAACTAGCATCTGCATAACAATAAACTGCTTTTGCACTTCTATCGGCTGTTTTTATACCATCAAACTGGTCAGTCAATGTCCCAGCATAGGATATATAATAGTTTGTACCTTCATTCTCAACGACAGCTGGGTCTGCTCTCATAGTAACTGGAGGATAAATATACCAAGATATTAAATCAGCAGCTTCAGCTACACCAGTTCCTAAAGGTTCATCATTTCCTTCTGAGTGAATATAATAATAACGTTGGCATTTTCTTAACATATCACCATAACTTTCATGCTCAAATTCTGTAGCTGTCGATCCACATTCAAGTTGAATTCCTGTGATGTAAAAGTTATTACTAGTGCTATCCATCCAATTAATATTATTTGATGTGCCATAGTGGTTTCCATTACTACTCCAACTGTCATTTGTACTACCAGTATAATTGCTTCCTAAAGATAAACAAAAATTAATATCTAGACCTGCACCATTATCTATATCTATCGCACCACCAGAATTTGTAATAAGTGACGTACTTCCAGCGGTTGGAGTTATTGTTAACTCTTTCTTTTCCCAAGTATCAGCAGAACTAATAGAAAATTCTCTGACATAATTATATGCTGTATTATCATGTTTATATAAATTAATAGTGTAAGCTCCTGTTTTGTTGGACCTTACCCAAAAACTTAACGTAATTGTTTTTGCTCCACTTGTTCCGTATGCAAGTCTAGCAAGATTTTGTGCTTCAATTCTATGTTTAAGAATATAGGCATCACCAGCCCCAACACTTGTATCTGCTGTTGTTACATCAAGTTTATTAGAAAAACTAAAACCTTGACCACTAGGAACGTCAGTAGACCTTGTTGATGTATATACTCCACTACTACCTTTATTATAGCTAAATCTATCTACAGTATTATAAGCACTATTAGTTGTGGTTGTAGTTGCTGTAGCTCTTTGCCAAACTTGTTGACCACCATTAATAATCAAGTTTCGATTGCCTAAAGCATCTTGGCTATAAGCACTTGCTAGGTTTGCAAAATCTCTTGCTCTACTCATCGTACTAACCACTCCTCCATTGTATCGGAAACATTACGCATCTTAATCCATCTATCTCCAGTTGGTTGACCTTTTCTAAGAAATAGCTGACCCATTAATCCGATTGCATCCCACTCTGATCTATCTTCCCTAGACTCCCAAGTTTTAGATATATCATAATTAGAGCTATATTTATTTCTCATTAATGTTTTTCCATCATCATCTTTTGTTTTAACAACAGCATCGTCTGGAACTTTTACATCAGAAGGGATTTGATCTGTTGCATAAATGACATCTTTAGTTGTTTCAACCCCTCTTTCATTAACTGTTGGTTCAGTCCATTCAGTCGTAGTAAACTCTTCTTCAACAACAGAATTATATTCATCTCTTTCGTATTTACCATGCCAACTATCTGGATTATTTCCAACAACAGCAGGATTAGCTGAAACAATTCCTATAATCTTTGAAGCATTATCATCTGAAGTGGCTAGACGAATTTTATTATCTTCTAAAACGACTGAGCAAGCTCTCCTATCTTCGGAAGAACTGTTACTATCTTTCCACTCAAAATATTCTGCATAGTCACCACCACCAGTATTATAAGATGATGCGTCTGAGTAAAATGTTCCATCACCATTAATACGATAAACTCTGTCTGGTGTTCCATCAAATCCTGAATTACCAGACTGATACCAGAAGCTAGAAGTTGACCCTCTGTTACATCTTAGTCTAAGAATTTCTGCATTATAACTATGATTGGTATTATAAATATCCATAGACATATTAGATGAATGTCCATGATAATGCTGACACGCACCATTTTCATTAACATAAAATTTAATAGAACTACTTGAACCAGTATATAAGTAAAAAGTATTACCACCATTAACTATCCAATAACCATGACCACTTGTTTGGATACCATCATAAAGTTGGTCACAGTAAGCACCACTAGATGTGTGTTCTGCTCTCATAGTTCCATTAGAAGTTCCACCTTTTGCATGGAGAGGTTTATCTGGAGCAGTTGTTCCAATTCCTATATCTCCGTCTGCTGCAATGTGCATCCTTGTAAGTGTATTGCCACCATCTCTAGTATTAAAATTATAAGTACCATGTGCTGAAGTTCCGTCAGTACGATTGGTTAAAAAAGTTGTTTCACCGTCATTCCCTGGTACTACTGACCACATAGTTTCAGAACCATTAATAACTCTAAGACCTAAAGAACTTTTAACGTCCATCCCAGAGTTAGCACCACCTATGCTAACAGTGTCTGTTCCACCTACTTTAAAATCGATAAAATCATCAGTATCTGCTGTAATGCTAGTGTCAGCATCGGCATCGAGGATTAACTCATTGCCATTAATATCAATACCACCATCTTTTAACAGAACACCATCTACTGTTACACCAGAGGCTGAAGTAGTTTCTGATATTGTATTTGTTGCTATGCTACTTCCAGATAATGCAGTAAATGTATTAGCAGTAAATTGGAAGTCATCTGCTCCTGCTATACGAATATCTATTTGGTCATCAGTATCGGCAGTTATACTACTATCTGCATCAGCATCTAGTATAAGTTCAGTTCCATTCATATCAATATTAGAACCAGTCTGGACTTCTAATGTATTAGCTTTAAATTTAAAATCATCTGCACCAGCTATTTTAATATGGATTTCATCATCTGTGTCTGATGTAATAGATGTGTCAGCATCGGCATCAAGAATCAATTCAGTTCCATTCATATCTATTTTATTTTCGAATGTAACTTTACCTTGAAACGTACCACCATCAAAACTATCAACAGTATTCGCAATATTAAAAGTATCATAGACAACTATAAGTACCTCATCACTAGCACTGAGTGCTGCTAATCCTGCAATCGTATTAGCTGTATTTGTATTATAATCTGTAGTTGGTTTAAGCAATACCCCATTAAGGTAGACATCTACGTATGCCCCATCTGTGAATTTTAATACAGCACCATTAGCATCTGCTCCACTTATAGAAGTTTCACTTCCACTGGCTACATAAACAAATCGACTTCTTATTGCATCATCAGAAGTACCTCTTCCTATATATGGCATATTACTCTCCTGGGTTAGCTCTATTTTCCTCAGCTGTCTTGTACTCAGCCTTAATTGCATCTGTCCAAATTGCATTACAAGCTGCTTGGATTGAAGTCTCTTCTCCAGAGATATCAGTTTCTACATGAGTCCACTTTCCTTCACTATCTTTTGTAGAGGATGAAAAAGGTCTTAACACATATCTCTCATAAGTTCTTGCAACTTCTTTTCCATCTTTTAAAATAATATTATGTTTTCGAACTTGAACATTCCACTTACTTCTAAGCTCAAAATCATATTCTGTTTTTTCTTCTAAAGCCATTCCTTTCTCCTTAAGCTACTACGTATGTTCCTGCACTATAAAACCCAGTGGCTGAAGCACAATTTGAATATATGATTTGTGTATAATTATGGTTGCTTCCATTATAAGCTGTCATATGCCCATAGACTGTTAATCTATCTGTATTGCCTATTGTCAAAGCAGAGTATCCAGCAGTCGCATCACTATTGTTAAATCCAAATCCAGCCCATACTGAATGAGAAGAATATGAATTACTAGCAGTAGAATCGGATACTGTAAAAGGAAGTCTCTCTATTGTATATGCATTGTTGTTTCCATTTTGACCAGTGACATAAATATAAAATTGAAAGTGGCAAAGATTACCTACTCTTACATATCTTCCGTTCTGATAACCATAAGATAAACTTCCAGTTATATCGTAAAATCTTGGATTGAAAGTTCCATATTCGTAATCAGTTAATTTTTCACTTGTTACAGCAACATAATCATCTTTTCCTGGGCTATCTGCTGAAGCAGAGAAGTCTATTCCATTACCAGCATTAGCTACTTTTAAATCTCCGTCATGAGTAAATCGCCATTTCTCAGAAAGAGTATCTGCATTGTTTGTGTATATGACTAAGGAGTTACTATTAGTTGCAGTTTCATAACCAGCAATTTGAACACCAGCATTATTGTCGGCATTATCTCTAGTGAAAATTAAATAAGTATTATTATTACTTCCTGAAGAACCACCAGCTTGAATATAAACCTTACCATGTTCGGTTGACTTACCTTTAACATGAAGAGTTCCTTCTGGTGATGCTGTATTTATTCCTACTCTCTCTGCTGAAACATCAGCAAACAAAGCATCTGTATCGACTGTTAAATCACCACTAGTTGTAACCGAAGTTAAAGTTCCTACTGCTGTTATATCAGTTTGACTTGGATTAACTTTAGCAGTTGTGATAGCATCATCTGCAATGCCACCTGTATTTATTTTTGATAGTGCCATTATTTTCTCCTAACCACAATACAACGCACATGGAACAGTATATGAACCATCGCTATATGTTTCTTGTTTTATATTGGATAAAACTTTACCTATTGTTTTACTTCTAATAATATCATCGTCTTGTTTCTTAGCTGTGCCATCACCATTGGATGAAAGTAAATCTCCTTTAGATACTGTTTGGTCTTTGTGTATTCTGACAAGATTTGTACCTACAGCACTTACATACATATCATTAACAGAATCATCATCGTTATCCCAATCTAAAAATACACCATAAACATTTGTGCAATCAGCATTATCTGATATTTTACACATAACGTGTTTAACATCTTCAGCCTTTTCTATAGTGGCTTCATAAGTAGTACCTTTATGGTCATAATCAATTTTATCACCCACATTTTTATTATCTGGTTTTGCGTAAGGTTCTTTTATGACTTGTTCGCCATAGTGTTCATCCCCTACTTTTTTACCTTCTGGAATATCTTCGTCACCTTCTTCCCAAAGTACAGCGGGAATAGTATATTTTAAATGATACCAAACACACATCTCATCTAGTGTTTCCATAACAGTTCCACGCAATATAGTTGGTTTAGAATTATCTATTAATCTTGACCAGTGAGAACCAGTAAAAGCATTATATGAAACAGTAGCACCACTAACTGAAATTGAACCTTCTTGAGAACCACCTTGCCTAAGATCAATTAAATTACCATCATCCAAATTTCTATTAATATACACTGGAGTTATACCAGCATCTGTATGGATAAACACAGGAATACCATCACTAGCTGTGCTATCTTGGTAGACTCGCAAAAGATTACCACTTTGAGCGTGCCAAGTATATAATACTAATGTATGTCCGTCATCTTGATTATTGCCTTCAAAGTAGGCAGTATTTTCAGCAGCACCATCACTTTTTACATAAAGCCTAGTAGATGTATTTGAACTAGTGCCAATACCTACATGACCTCCTGAAGCAATTCTCATTTTTTCAGAGCTAGAAGTTCCAAATGTCATTGCATTAGTGTTATGCTCATACTGAATATATCCAGCATATCTTCCAGTTCCACTTGTTGCATCAGAAAAAGATATACCTCCTGCATGAGCACTATCTGCATTGTAGACAGTAATCCCACCATTACTTCCAGCCGAAACAACTAATTCAGGACTATGCTGACTAGTTGGGTCAGTAGTACCAATTCCTATATTACCACTACTATCAATTCTCATTCTCTCTGTTGGGGCAGCAGCACCATCAGCTGTAGTACTAAACACAAGTCTCCCAGGCATATCATTACTTCCTGGAGTTCCATCAACTTCAGATTTAATCATTGCAGCACCAACTGAATCTGTGCCATCAGTTCCTTGGAAATAAATAAATCCTAATGTATCATCATCTTGTACTACTGTATCAGCATCAAAAGATGTACCTCTGGTTTTAGTCATGTATATCCCACCACCATAGGCATTATTAGAATAACGACCTATACCTAATGCTGGAAAAGTAGCCTTAGTTCCATCACCTTCTATCTGAAGTCTTGGAGTTACATCTTCATCAAAGGTTGAGCGTGCTGCTGTTTGACCTATACATAATGTACCACCACTTAAAATACTTACTTTATCACTTCCTGCAGTTTTGAAATCTATACGATCATCAGTATCTGCACTGATTGTTGTATCTCCATCAGCATCTAATATAATACCATCAGATGTACCATTTACATCTACAGTACCATCTTTAAGTATAACACTATCGATTGTTACACCAGCAGCTGAAGTAGTTTCTGATATCGTATCAGTAGCTATACTACTCCCAGATAAAGCTGTGAGAGTATTTGCAGTAATCCTAAAATCATCTGCACCTGAAACTTTTATATCTATCTGATCATCAGTGTCAGCTGTAATGGAAGTATCGGCATCAGCATCAAGTATAAGTTCATTACCATTAATATCTACTGTACCTGTGAATGTACCTTTGACTGCACTCAGATCATAGGCTGCTGGATAAGTTGAACTACTTACTGTATTACCTGAATGAATAACATAGATATTATTAGTTCCTGTTGGAGGAGTTCCTGTGAAGGAGAGTGTGGTTCCACTGACAGTGTATGCTGTTGTAGGTTCTTGTCTAACGTTTTCTACAAAGACTTCTATTTCGTTAACTGTTGCAGATTTAGATAATGTAAAATCTGTATTACTGTTATTACCACTAAATGAATCTTTAGTAATAGTAACATAGCCCTGAGATGTTCTATTACCTATATACGCCATTATGTTATCTCCATAATAGACAATACAACATCAGTTGCAGCTGAGCCTGTAACCTTTAAAACGTCTGTCGTCTCCATTACAATTTTATTACCTGCGAGAAGTTCAAGTGATGAACCTGCAGGGATCGGTGCATCTGTTACCAATTCAACATTTTGGTTTGCTTCGTTATTTGCTCCTGCTCTGTTAGCTGTATCAGACTCAAGAGTAACAGTAGCAGTGATTTGACTGGCTGTTGTGTTACCTAGTATCATACCTAATATGACTGTTGTTGTTGAACTAGCAACAGTATAAATTACATCAGCTGAAGTAACGCCCGCTTTTGTTACTGTTTTAAAAGTATTTGCCATTTATTTTCTCCTTATCCCAATGCTATTGCTAAGGCTGTTATATCATCTGTAGTTGCAACACCTAAATTAGCTACCACTGATTTCTTTAATACACCACCATCATTAACCAATAAATGATCCACCTCACTGCTTGAAGAAACAGTTGCTGGAGCATCTGCATTTGCAAATGTTAATATTGTATTTCCTTCTATTTGTACTGTACCAGCAGCTGATCTTGAAATGGTAGTGTCATTAGCGTGTCCTAGTTCTATATTACCAGAAGTTGTTATAGTTCCTGCAGATAAACTGCTTATAGTTCCAAGAGAAGTTATATTTGTTTGTGCTGCGGTTTGTAATGTTCCTGCAAGTTGTGTTGCTGTTAATCTTCCTGTACTTGGATTGTATGTTAAATCCCCATCACTTTCTAATCCAATGTTACCACCATCGACATCACCGCCTGAAGTAAATATGATGGCATTATCTTCATCAGTACTTTCATTATCAGTAATAGTAACTGTTGTTGCTACAGTCGCTGTACTTGCTGTACCTGTTACGTTACCTGTTACATTACCTTCTAAGTTTGCAACTAATGTACCTGCAGCATAACCAGTTCCTCCAGTATTAACTGTTGTTGTAGGTTCTGCTTGTAAATCCTTAAATAGTTTAAACTTACCACTATCATTAGCATCTCTGAATAATCCAGCATAGAGATCTTGTGAACCAGATGTATCATATAATCCATAAAATCCTATATCAACAGCATCGGAACTACTGTTATTATTGGCCAATTTTATTAAAGGATCTTCTACAGATAGAGTTTCTGTATTAACAGTTGTAGTAGTACCGCTTACTGTAAGGTTACCGCTTATAGTAACGTTGTTAGGTAATCCTACTGTTACTGTACCCGAGCTTTCTCCAACTTCAACTTCGTTAGTTGTTCCAGCAAATGTTATCGTACCACCTAAAGCTGTAGCTGTAGAGCTGGATCCATCTGAAACTGTTATAGTTGAGTTAGCTAACTTACTATTAGCAATAGCTGCAGTGGATTTAATATCTGCATTAACAATATTTGTAATTGTATTATTATCAGAATCAATAGATTTATTAGTTAATGTATCTGAACTAGAAGCTGTTATTGCACCTATATCGCTTAGTACTTCAGCAGCACTTCTACCTTCTACAGCTGTTCCATCAATTTTAAGAAAATCATTATCAGCTACACCACTAGTAAATTGTGCTATATTATTATTACTTATTCCTACATCTAAAGTTGAAACAGTTCCTAAACCTAAAGTAGTTCTTTGAGCAGCTGCATCTGCATCATCAAGTATTGCTCTACCTGCTGAAGTTAAAGCTGTAACAGCATAAGTATCAGAACCAGTGGTATAAATCATTTTATCAGCAGCTGTAGTCAATCCACTGATAGAAGTCAATCCAGCATCTAATGGTTGTAAGTTAGCTTCAGCTGATGTTTGATTAATCCACTTTGAAGCAGAAGTATCATAAGCTAATAATTCATTATCAGCAGGTGTTCCAGTTATAGTAACATCTGTTAGTTCTGATAGCTGATCATGAGTAGCAACTTGGCTATCCACATAAGCCTTAATACTTTCCGAAGTTGAAAGAGTTGTAGCACTTGCACCTGACATTGTATCACTATCAAGCACTGCTGTACCGCTAACTCCTGTATTTAATACTGGACTGGTTAAAGTTTTATTAGTTAAAGTCTGGCTTCCTGCCAGTGTAGCTACTGTACTATCAATAGCAAATGTCATTGTCTGCGAAGAACCTGTGGTATCTATACCTGTTCCGCCAGTCAATGTCAATGATTGACTATCTAAATCAATAGAC
>VTLG01015103.1_pt1 | contig 16522 bp, 10 predicted proteins | sample 4694571 | NCBI WGS metagenome assembly VTLG01 (sample SAMN12604809, study PRJNA352737) | marine metagenome | biome: ENVO:00000447; feature: ENVO:00000209|ENVO:00000569|ENVO:01000036; material: ENVO:00002151; isolation source: viral sequences binned using virsorter ...
TTCAATATGGAGGGTCTAGGATTGCAGATCCAATAAGATTTCAAACACAGGGGCTTGACGGAAGCAACCTTCCTCTGGACACATCAGTACCCACACCATCAACAACCGTTGGAGAACAAGTGGTAGCTGGGAGTCAAGGCGCAGATCCAAAACTTGCAGAGGGTTTTCGGGGCATAGATACACAGACCGCTGGATATGGAACAGGTGCTGACGCCCCTAATACAATTAAAGGGGTTATAACTGGCGACTACCCTGGAGGAAGAACGGGAGCCGCCCTAAGAATGGGCGAGAAAGCTCTTGAGACATTGGGTCCTTCCGTAGTTGCAGCAGGGATTCCAGCGGCCATTGCATACTTTACAACGGATGACCCAGACGATCTTCCAGACGACCATAAGCCTCTTCCGGGAACTGCCCAAGCAAGTGCCTACGATCAGTACGTTGCCCGTGGACGCTTGAAGGATGCAGAAGGCGTCCGCCTGTTACGAGAGGCAGGGATTGCCCCCGTTAATAACGCTCAACAAATTGCGTCTAGTACAGGTATTACCCTTGAAGAGGCCCAAGCGTTTATTGATAACTACTATGGGGTTGAAGCGGTAAGCGCGGCCAGAGGCGGTGAAATAACTGGCCCCGGTACAGGGACCAGTGACAGCATACCAGCCCGTCTTTCGGACGGAGAGTTTGTAATGACCGCAGATGCCGTTAGGGGAGCGGGTAATGGCAATAGAAACCTTGGAGCGGCTCGTATGTATGATATGATGTCCCGTTACGAAAGGGGAGTTGCCTGATGGCTACTGAAACAAAAACAGAAAGCACAGTACGGCAAGCACCCTTTCTGGAAGAAATCCAGAGGAATCTTCTTGAAAGAGCGCAAGCAAGGGCAAGCGCAGAAGTAGATATACCCGCTATTCAGGTAGCAGGTCTTGATCCTCTTACCCAACAAGCCATAGAAACAGGAAGAGGAATTGGACAGTTTCAACCATTCCTTACCACTGGTGCGGAAACCATTGGAACGGGTCTGGAAACTCTTCGAGAAAGGACTGCCGGAGTTCCGGCAAGATTTGATGAAGCGGCGGAAGCGGCACGGGCTACAGGGCAGCAATTTGTTCCCACAGAAGCTGGGCTTCAACCATTTATAGACCCCTATCAGAAGTTTGTTACACAGGATGCTCTTGCGGAGCTACAACGACAAAATGAATTGCAACAAAACCAGCTTTCTGCCCAAGCCGTAGGGGCCGGGGCTTTTGGTGGATCGAGGCAGGGAATAGCTCAAGCGGAACTGGGTAGGAATCTGTCGGACATACAGAGCCGCCGCATATTTGAGGACTTATCACGGAACTTTAACCAGGCACAGAATGCCGCACAGACTGCATTTGAGAACCAGCAGAAAAGACAACAGGGCGTTTCGCAGTTACTTGCTGGCATTGGCGCTACGCAATCGCAAGAAGCAATTCGTACAGGGTCTGGCATAGGATCGTTTGGTACGCTACAGGCCAATCTTGCTGGAACAGGTCAGGGTCTTCTTGGACAACAGGCCCAATTGCAATCGCAACTTGGTTCTTTGCAACAGACACAGGAGCAACGGGTTCTGGATGCGGCAAGGCAAACGGAATTACAGCGAGCTTTTGAGCCGTTCCAGAGACTTAGTTTTGAGGCCGATATATTTAAGCCTTCCATTGGCTCTGCCGGGTCTACTCTTGGCTTGAATGTAGCGCCTTCTCCAAGTCCGTTTTCCCAAGCCATTGGGGCTGGCATAGCGGGGCTTGGAATTAACAAGGCCCTTGGCAACCCGCTTGGTCCTCTGTTTCAAAATCCGTAGTAGGAGCTACGATCAATGAAAGCAATTAAGTCCGTACTGGCTAACAGGAAAATGTTCCGTGGAGGGGGGTTAGTCCCTTCCAGAAACGAGATGGTTGACCTGAATGCTCCTAGCGGAATCCTGTCCTCGTCCATGCCTTTGATAGATGCAGTGGAGAGCGATGCCCTTAGTGCGGAAGGCGGAACTGCGCTTATGAGCCGTGGAGGATATGCACATGGGGGATTACACGCCCCTTCTGGCGGATCTAATACTGATGCGTTGCAAGATATCGACCGTGTCCGTCAAGCAAGGGTAGATTATGAAAGTGGAAGAATAAGTAGGGCTGACCTAAATGCGGTAATGGATGCTGTTCTACAAAAGCATGGAGGGGTTAGAAATCTGTATGCTAAATTATCCCCTGAACAAAAAGAAGATCCAGTAGTTCGAGAGGTGGCGTTTCAGTTAAGACCCGCTCCAGAAGTCCCTGATGCCCCAGTTCCTACACAACCACCTCCAAGTTCTGAAGGATTGCTCCCGTTGGATGTGTCGGCTGCTCCTGAGTTTGATCCAAGCGTAGCGGTTCCTTTGGATATGGGACTTAACCCTAATGTTCCTCCAGAATTACAGCCTTATCTTGCTCAAAGTGGTATGCGGCCTGTTTTGGAAAGACAGATAGCAAACATGCCTCAACCAGTTGCGCCTCCGCCAGTGGACCAACCTGCGGTATTGACCCCTATAGGACCAGCGCCACAAATTATAGCTCCAGAAATACAAGATGCTCCTTCTGCAATGTTTGAGGGGAATATTGATCCTAATCAAGGAATAGTTTCTGCGGTGGCTCCTCCAGAATTACAAAGAGAGGAAACCCGCCTGTCTGGATTGCTTCCTTCTTCCGCTGTATCTGGAATTGGTGATACCGTTGCAGAAAACTTAATAACAGAAAATTTGAGCGGAAAGATAGCTTCAGTACGTCCAGTAAGTCCAGTAAGTACCGTAGACGACTACGGCGGGTTAGAAGCTTTTCAGTCCTCAGAAGCGCCAGATGCATTAATCTCTGAAAACCTTATTTCAGAAAAACCTTATACTCTTCCAGATTTGACAGAGCTTAACCTTGGGGAAAACACTAATATAAAAGAATGGAACCTACGGCATAGGTGGGGAGCGGATGATGAGACAATTGAAGAAATTATGACCTCGTTTCCAGAGCTTGACATAAAAGATATTGTGGAAGGAAACTTTAGCTGGAAAAAGCAAGTAGCTGATGGTCCAGACATAACTTTGGAACATAGATCTGAAGAAGAATATCAAAAGAGTATTCAAGAGTTTAGAGAGGCAGAGGAGGCAGAAGATATAACAGTGGCAGAGGAGCCTACTCCAACGTCAGGAGGAGTTCATCCTGATACGTTGGCAGGGCAAGTACTTGCAGAAGGCGAAGAAGTTAAAGAAGGCGAAGAAGATGAAACCGTTGGAGTATATGAGCCTGGTAAATTAACAGACTATTTATCGGGTGGGGGAAATTATGAAGAAGCTCCATCCGATGCTGTAAGTAGAAGCGTGGATAGCATTATTAAGGATGCCATTAGTGGAATCGAAAACAAACCGTTTGATAAAGAGGCCCTTAAAGCAGAGATAGACGCCATGCTTCCCATGGTTGAAGACGATCCAGAAATGGAAGGGTATTTAATTGCGTTAATGGGCGCCTCAATAATGGCAGGGAAAGATCCAAATGCTTGGGTAAATATTGGATCTGGTCTTGAAAAGAGCTTACCTGCGTTTATTAACTTTAAATCCTCCCAAAAAGAGAAGCAGCGTGATCGAGAGATGTCCATTGCGACACTTACTCTTCAAACGTATCTGTCCAGAGGTGAGCAAGATCGTCAGGATATTAGGGCTCTTCAAACTTTGGGGATACAATACGATATAGATGCCGCTAAAACCGCTGCTGAAAAGAAAAAATATAGAGTTCAAAACAATCATTGGATGGCTCCTGAACTTTATGGAGGAGATAAACCATTATACACCCCAGCGGGTACTACACTTACACTTAATGAAGCGGAACTTACAAGAGCCACGGACGCTGGATTAGCTCTGCTTCCTTGGGAAAGAGGAACCTGGAAGCTAAGTGATTTGGTAACTGATGATACTTCTTGGGACTCTATTAAAGCGGCACAAGATGGGGGAGTAATTAAACAAATTGAACTGTTTCAAGGTATAGATAAAAACCCTTTAAAAATTAATTATATGACCCCTTCGCAGGGCTCCTTACTAGCTGGGGGACCAAGTGATAATGCAATTGGCATTAGCGAATTACAGGCTGCTTATTCTGAGTACGATAGGGTAAGAAAGCCTACTCTTGGTTTGATGGAAGACATAAACTCTATCCAACAAATGGTTTTGGGAGATCCTGGAGCATTTTCCGGGCCAGGGCTTGTAGGAGAACAATTACAAGACGCAGCCTCCGCTCTTAGGGGACTCCCCGGATCAGAAGCGGCCATATCTTTTATAGATGGCTTAAGGGGCAAAGAGTTTAGTGGCTTATCCAAAATGCAACAGGCACAAACCAGGTCTGTAATTATTTTAGCAAAAATAGCGCCATTACTTTTAGACGAAAGTGGGAAAACAATATCTGACGCAGATAGAAGGATGATTGCTCAAGCATTAGGATTGACCCCTGTCTTTAATAAGGACGCTGGTACGTGGAGCATTGAGATAACTGGACAAGTTTTTAAAAATCCCGAAAACCTTGTCTTGGCAATGAATTTAACACAACAGGCTTTGACGAGAAGGCTAAATGATGTTGACGATAAGATGAGAACAGGACTTTCTAAGTTCGGTCTTCCAATGATTTTTGACCAAGAAACTAAAGAAGCATTTGAGAGAATAGAAAAACTTAGAGGTGACCTTGGCGCGGAACCTATTAGGGGAGAAGACAATCCATACACACAAACTGGACAGTTTGAACCTATTGCAATTACAGCAGCCGATCTTTCGTTTAATTTTGCTACACAGTAAGTAGGAAAAACAAGGCATGGGACAAATTAGCATACAAACTCCTCAAGGGATTAGGCATGGTACTATTGCTGGGGATTCTCCTACCGATGAAGAAATGGAAAAAATTAGAAACCTTTTTCCAGCGGAACCGGGGGACGAGTTTGAGTATAAAGTGGTTGGCACTCCGCGTCTTGTCGAGGAAGTAGAGGAAGTAGAGGAAGAGGACACCGCACCAACAGAAGAGGTTAAAAGTAACCTGCTAAGATATTCTGTAGGGAGAATGGATACGCCGGAAGAGAAAGAAAATCTTTTAAGGCAAATTCTTGGACCAGATGCAGTTAGGCAAGACGAGGCTGGATCTTTTATTATTGACCAAGCTAAAGTTGCCCCGGAACTACGTCAAAAATATAATCTTTCCGCGTCTGGGGAAATTTATTTTGACAGGCCCGGTTTTACATGGAAAGACGTTGTGGATTTTGGAGGAGAGGCTGGTCCTTCCACCATTGCCGCTATTGGAACAAGTCTTGCTGCAACTGGGTTTGGTTGGCTACCTGGAGCACTTATGGTTGGAGGAGCCGCTGCTTTGGCCAAAGCCGTTGACGAAGGTATTGAATATTCTCAAGGACTAAACCGTCAATCCGCAGGTGACGTTGCCACTATGATTGCTACGGAAGGTGCGCTTAATGCTACTTTTGAAGTGGGAGGCAGAGCCTTTGCTTATGGGGTAGGTAGACTTTTGAAAGGGAGAGGTCCAGAGGTATCTCAAGATCAAGTTGATAAATTTATAGCGGCTGGCATGTCTAAAGATAAAGCTTTTAGGGCTGCAAGAGAAGAGTCTTTAGCTAGAATGAGGTCGGCTGTAATAGCGGGAGCAAGACCCACGGTTGAAGCAGCAGGTGGAAAAAGCTTGGCAGCAAGAGCTCAATCCATAAACGAAAAAATTGTTCCTAATAAGCAAGTCGGAAGAGATAACGTCGGGTATATTAACAGCGTACTAAAAGACTTGGATGCTGGAGTTTTGTCTGAAGAGGACGCCTTAAAACTTTTAGCGGATAATGATGCGTTTATTGGAAATACAGTAAAGCAAGCTTTGTCCGATCCAGATGAAGCCTTAAAGCTTAGTAGACAGCACTTTGATGACATTGTTTCACAGTCATTAAGTCAATACGAAAGAATTTTTGTTCCAGGAACAAAGCTTCCTACTCAATATGTGGACAACTTGGAATTAGCCGCCACTTTGTTTAAAACAGAGTCCAATAATCTTTATGATCTATCTAGAGTAACGCTTGGAGATAATGCAAACTTTAGCACTAAAAAGATTACAGATACTCTGGCCAGGTTGCAGAACCCAAAAACAGGAAATCCGTTTATTACTTATTCAGGTACTCTTTTTAAGAAATTACAAGATCCCCAGTATGCAAATATGAATATTACTCAATTGCAGCAATTAAAAAACGCCCTTAGACTTTCGGCTGGAGATCCTGACTTGGTAGCCCCGGCTGCTCAACAAGGAGTTAAAGAGCTTATTAAATCTGTTGATGAAGTTCTTGAAGCAGAAAAAATAAGGCTTGGAAAGATAGCTAGTACAGGGCATGTAATAAAGTATCACCCAGCCGGAGCGGTTGATCCTAAGACAGGACAAAAAATTGGAGGAAGAGCTTACCGACAGGAAGTTGCCCCCGCTGAATTGGAAAGCATTCGTTACGGATTGTCTCAGTGGGATGACGCAAATAAATTTTGGGCAGAAGGTCAGGAGCAATTTAACAATAAAGCTGTAAACAGTATTGTTGAAAAAGCGAGAGGAAAATACTTTAACAGTAATTTAGACGTAATGAACGATGTTGTTGAGGCTGGGAATGTTCCGAAGCTTAAAATGTACCTAGATGCCGTTACCCCGTCTTCAGTTCTTGCCCAAAAATTAGTTCAGCCAGGAGCTACGGAAGCTTTAGAACGTCTACAAACTTTAGTTGGTCGCGGAAAATTTAAAGAGGCAGAAAAGCTTATTGATAATTCTATTTTAAAAGGAGTTGTTCCAAAAATAGAGGGCTTTATTGAAGATCTTCCTATTGGGGATGTTTTAAGAGTGTCTCAAAGAGAAGCATACGAAAAACAAATTGATAAGTTTTTACAACTTTCAATAGCTGGCGCTAAACCCCAACTTATTAGAGATTCCGTAAGGAATTCCTTGGCTAAAGAATGGTTAGAAACGAAAAGTCTACAATCGCAAACAACGGGTCAGTTTGATCCCACTAAATTTGCGGATGAGTTTTCCAGACTTGGAGAGGATATGCAAAATACTTTGTTTGGGTCTGAAACTGCGGCCAGTATGCGGGAGTCCATGGATGCGTTTCGTCTTGTTGGACTAAGCGCAAAGGACAGCGATAAACTTTTTGAGTTTATTCCAAACATTGGGAATCAAACATTAAAGCAACATGTGCAGGGTCTAAAGCAAATTACCGATAAAGCATTGGATGAATCCAATGACGCTGTTCTTGGTGCAATTAAAACAGGTAACATAGACAACTCTTCCAAACTGGTTGCGGGATTGCTTAAAAACCCATCCTCTTATAACAGATTAAAAGGTGTTGTTGGGGAAACGGAACTGGAAAAGGTTGGTGGCGTCAAAGATATGGTTATGAACAATCTTGTTCGATCTTCTCTTGCACAAGAAGGGTTCTCAGAAGCAACCATCCAAAGCGGTGCTTGGGGAAAAGCTCTAAAAAAGAATATTGTTTCTCAAAACAAAAATGGAGCTCTGGACACCATACTTGGTAAAGACATTGTAAACTCCTTAACCAGGTTATCTGACGATGCCGTTAAGGTTTCTGACGCTCCCATTACTGGCTATAGTGGTATTGCTGGTCCTCTTGCTGCTTTAAGCATTCTTGCTGCTATAGGAACTTTAAATATAGGCGCGGCAGTAGGAGCATTGGGAGGGGCCTTTGTAATAGGAAGAACCTTACGATCAAGGCCCGTATTAAGAATGCTTACAAGTTCTGCTGTTAGATCCCGCGAGTATAATCAGGCGATAAAAGCTGGGGCAGATTTACCTGAATTAGGACAGGTTTTTAAATCTGATAAAACAACATACGCAATAAATCGTCTTGGATCTATAGCTTCATCTGAATTGTCCCTAATTTTGGGTAGCGGCATTCTTGGAGAGATTTCAGAGGAAGGACAAAGGCAAACAGCTACGTATATGCAAGAGGGCGTAAAGGAATTACAAAGAAGAAGAAGACCAGCGGAAAGACCTTCCTCATCAATAACTGATCCTATTACGTTAAAAGATCCATTATCGTATGAGCAAATAATTAGATCTGCTGTGCAATCTGGGAATGTACCTGGATCTGCGGATGTTCTCAGACGAATAGAAGAAGAAAAACTTACTGGTGCTAGGCAGTAATGAAACTATCTGACCATTTCTCCCTGTGGGAGTTTACCAAGTCGCAGACGGCGGAACGTAACAACATAAGAAATAAGCCCGGAGAAGAGGAGATACGGAACCTAGAAGAACTATGCGAGAAAGTCCTGGAGCCTGTACGAAGGCATTATGACCGACCTTTCTCACCATCGAGCGGGTACAGAAGCCCAGCCTTGAACATGGTTCTAGGATCATCGAGAAGCTCCCAGCATATTACTGGACAGGCCGTAGACTTTGAGGTTCCGGGGATACCGAATATAGAAGTTGCAAGATGGATAATTGATAAGCTTGCTTACGATCAGTTAATACTAGAGTTTTACAGAGAAGACGAACCGCACTCAGGATGGATACATTGTAGCTATGTCGGAGAGAACAACAGAAATCAAGCAAGACGGTTTGACGGAAGAACATGGTCCGATTTGTCCTAAATGCGGGTGCGATAAGCCAAAGATATGGGTGCATGGACATTACCAGTGTGCCGATTGTAAGTGCGTAGCTGACGGAGACTGTTGCCAAGGAACCCCTACTTAGCGTTCCCCCAGTTCTCTCCTATACCAACATCAATCCTGGATGGTATCTTCATGTCAGGAACGCAGTTCTCCATTATTTCCTTTATCTCTGCCACATGACGCTCATCCTCAATGGAAAAGCAAAGCTCATCATGCACCGTTAGCATGGGCCAGAACCCTTCCTCTATGCAATCCTTCATAGCCTTCTTGGTCTGATCCGCACTGGATGCCTGAATTAATCTATTAAGCGACTTGTAGGTAAACGCAACGCGGTAGCTTGACGGGTTGTAGTTGTTCCAGCCCTCTTCCCTGTCCTGAATTGGCGTATCCAGAATGTCTTTCCATCTCTCTTCAAGCTTGTCCACATGGACAGGAGCTACAGGGTTATTCTTGCTCCATCTGCGGAGTTCCCTCATAGGAAAGCGGCACTTGCGCCCCATCAATGTGCGTATTTCTGTCCTGATGGACGCCTGTTGCATAACCGTAGAAGCAAGCGTCCGTATAAACGGAACCTTCTCGTCATACTCATCCCGTATTTCCCTTGCCTCATCCATGGTTATCCCACCAAGGATAGTGGCCAATTTACCAAGGCCCATTCCATACATAATCCCCAGGTTAATCGTCTTGGCACGGGTACGTTCCACATCCGCCATATCGGCTACCATCTGGTGAAAGTCCAGATCGTCTTTCTGATATTGTTCCACAATCTCCTTAACCTTTGGATGATCCTTTGTGGAACCAGTAAGGGACGCATAGTGCATCAACCACCGGGGTTCTTGGGCGCTGTAATCAAAGCTTCCCCATTTGCATCCTTCTTCTGGTAGGAAGAGTCCTCGAATAAGTTTCTTAATTTCTGGATGTCTAGCTGGGACCTGCTGCAAATTTGGATGGCTGGAGGAAAATCTACCCGACACAGTCCCACCTTCGTCTGAGCGCAACTGGTTAAACTCACAGTGGATGCGACCATTATGCTGGTGGTTAAGTATCGTGTCCACAAACGTGGTGTTCGCCTTGTTGTATTCCCGAATCTCCAAGATTTTCTGGGCAATGGGATGGTGATGCGCTTTAAGAAACTGCTTGGTAAAGCTTGGCGCATCCGACTTGGCCGTTCTTTCATAAGTAAGTCCAAGCTTGTCAAACACCTTGGCAAGACTCGTAGCGGTCCACGGTTCAAGGTCCACTCCTGTTTCATGTTTTACTTCTCCCAACAGTTTCTTTTCTTTCGCGTCCAGAAGCTCCTTGGTTTGTTGGGCCTTGTCCACATCTACCCGCACCCCTCTTCTACGCATCTCAAACACCAGAGGAAGTAGCGATAACTCCAGATCCAGGATAGTCAGGCAATCGTCCCTTTCCAGTTCCTTATGCAGAACGTGCCATAGTTCCAGAGTAAGTCTGGCATCTGTCTCTGCATACAGAGCAACTCTTGATGCTGGTAGCTTCCACATTTCTGCTTTGGCATCCACGCCATGTTGGGATGCGGCCCTACGCAAGTCCTCTTCCTGTTTCCGCTCTCCAAGGTACGTGGACCCAAGAGCGTTAAGGGCGTAGCTAAATCTGTTCTCATCGAGTAAAGGAGCCGCAACCATGGTGTCCAGAATGGTTCCCTTAACAACAATGCCTTCTCTGAGTAGCCATCCAAGATCGTACTGTGCGTTGTGGAATACAACCGACATGCCATGGTTCAACTGATCCTGTAGCCATTTGACCACCAGCTTCTTGGACATGTTCCCCGGACCCTGGTGACCAATCGGCAGATAGGCATTCCAGTTCTGCGCGGCCACGGCTATTCCTACGAGCTCCCCGTCATTACGGGGCCATCCCGGTCCCAAGGTCTTTATGTTGGGGTCCCGTGTCTCTACATCTACGGCAATAATCTTTTCTGAGGAAAGATCAGGAAGAGTATCCGGGGGTGTCCATATGGTTTCGTCAAACAGGTCTTCACGCACTGTTTTGCTCATCGTCCGTTAGCGCGGCCCATAGGGCAACATAAGCGGTTGCATCCACCCCATCGTCCGAATTAAAGGAGCCCTTCTCGTCCCTTGCTCCTTTCAGAAGTGCCATGCAAAAAGCCACCTGCGATCCCCTAACAGGAACTCCAAGGTATACGCTCCATAGCTTTGCTACCCTGTCATGAAGCTCTCTATAGTCTCCATGTTGCGAGGCTCTTGCTCCACTGACCAATTCCAAGGCTATAGCCATAATCTTCTCAGGGCTGGTGTCGTTTCCCAGAGCGTGTTTTAAAGATCGTAGAATTTCTCCGATCCTCTCGTCTGTATCGGCTCCATTATGTGCAGACTCTCCTTGGTACGAGTCACCGCCACATAAAAAACGCGGTGTTCCGTGGACGGTTCCCTCTGATATTCCTTGTACGCCGCGTAACTCAGTTCCGGGATCACTAGGACGTTTTGACATTCTCCCCCCTTCATGGAATGTATGGTGGAAATTTTAATGCGTGGGTTCTTTACATTATCTCCACGCCGCAAAGAATTCAAAATATAATGCTTGGTGTCTGTGTCTATCTTACCAAGAGTCTCATGCCATCGTCCATCTTTACTGGCCAATCCAAGAGATTTTCTTGCTCTCTCCATAGTAAAAGTATCTTCTTCGTTCACAGCAAGAAGGGCGCTGGACCGTGGACCAAAGCCCCTTTCAAACCCTGACCCTACATCCAGGAAGCCATAAAGGTTTTTAATCTGCGCGATATTCAGAGGGTTGCCCTTCATCCACTCCTCCCAATCCAGAATGGCCTCATACGTCTTTACAGGTATGCTTGGTTTCCCAAACCTGCTAAACACCCAGCCTTCTTCGCGGAGCATGGATGCATATTGGGAAGCTATGCGGTTGGTTCTGGCAAGCAGACACCATTCGCCTTCTTCGAGCGGTACATGGCCGATATGGTTGTGCCAGAATACGTTCCCTTCTTCCCTCTTTGGATGCCAGACCTTTCTTTCCCTGTCTGGAATGCGCTGCACAATGCTCTGGGCCATGTCGTATACTTTCTGAGGGAGCCTGTACGATCTTGAGAGGACATGCTTATTGCGTGAGCAATGCTGAAATTCTGGAACATCCGCACCTTGGAATCCCATAATCGCCTGATCGTCATCCCCCGTAAAAATCTGTATGCGTGGGCCGTTCCGTAGCACACGGATCATTCTCCATTGCAGGGTCGATAGATCCTGGGCCTCATCCACAAACAAAGCGTCAATACTTAGCGGTTCCCCACGCAAGACAAAGTTTTCAATCATGTCCGTAAAGTCAATCTTGCCGCGAGTCTTCTTGTAGTCCTTATAGGATTTGACCAGACGCTTCAGTTCCGGCCAACTCAGGTCATAATTCGCTGACCTTCTGTACATCTCTTCCAAATCCATGCATCTGCTTCGAGCCAGATGGTACATATTCAAATACAGATCCCCTTGCGAAACCCCCAGGACATCAAAGTCTGTCTCCGCGTTACTACTTTTTTTACGGGAGAAGGAAATACCAACTGCATTCCCTATCTCTGCCAGGTCTTTAGGGCCAATCACATCCGCTGTCTTGTAACCGCCAGCATGGAAAGCCATAGAGTGCAGCGTCTGGAAGTAGGGCAGGTCACTCTCCGCGATCCCCCAATCCCGGCCCACTCTCTCCTTACTCTCAATAGCCGCTCTCTTGGTAAAACTCACACAGGCTATTCTATCCGGCGGTATGCCATCCTCTATGCATTTGCGTACAAGATTGGAAAGGTTCTGCGTCTTTCCCGTGCCTGGTGGCCCCAGATATAGTTCTCCTTCGTTCAAAACGGAATATCCTCATCCTTAAAGTTGGCAGACTCCAGTTCCACCTCACCCTTGTTAACTTCCGGCACAAACCACACACGAACCTTTCTCCAGTTCTCCTGATCGTCCTTAAAGCGATACTCCTTATCTGCGTCTTCTCCGTTGTTCATTTCCTTAATGCGTTCCGTAATCTGACCTCTGGTGTAATGCAAAAAGTTATTACGCTTCAAAAAGTCCTGTAGAGCCGTAAGTTTGAAATACGTGTAGCCTTCCTCTGTCCAAGGCTTCCCTGTCAGCAACTCCTCTGGAGCATGAGCTCTAATACGGCTTGTGCAAAACATCTCCACAAGTTCCACAAACTGGCCCTTGTGCGTTAACTCTTCTGGAACGGAAATCCTTGTGGCTGCATCCAACAGGTTGTCTACCAGATCGCGCCAATCCGCGTCCTTTACCTTTGCTGGCATCTTGTACATCTGTTCCATGCAAGCTCTCTGGAACTCCACCTGCATCTGCAATTGCTTGGTGGAAAGTTCCAGACGGGAACCATCTACATCTACAAACCAGACAGGCGGCTCCGACTCCACCACAGTTAGTCCGCCAAGAATAGGTTGCGCTCCGTTCCCGCTTCCAATTCCATGTTTACGTGTACGGCATAAGGCTCTGTTACAATGCCCATGCAATGGCTCTGTCTTGCACGTATAGTAATAGTCCTTCTTTTCCAGTTGGTTCTGGATAACCACAATCTCTCTTGCTGGTATGGGCGGATCACAGTATTTACGATTATGATCTTCCAACAGCGTCTTCCAATCATTTGGCGCGGCCATGCGGTAATAGACACCCAGGTTAAGAAGCGTATTGTTTCTTCCGCCTTCTGGTATCCCCGCAACCGTTAGTTGTTGTAGGCAAGGTGGCCCGTTGGGCAACACAGACTCATCACCTGCAATCTTTAATTCCTGCAACTGCTTTGGCGTCTGCCTGGTCTTCTCTGCCAGTTCCAAGAAGTCTTCCAACTCCAAGCCGTCACCCTTTCCATCGAGCGCATACCGCGTAGTGTACTTTGTGTTGAAGTAAGGGAGATTTATAAAGTTTCCGACATCCCCTCTCTCCACAATCACTTCTTCTTGCTTGGGAAAAATCTCGCAGTTCCCAAAGCCAAGTGCGGACGCAAACTCAGCAAGCTTGTCCCTTGCTTCCGATGCAGGAATTTTCTCCGTCATAAATAAGAATAGATGGGCGCCCCCAGATTTACTTCGACACGTAACAAGGGGTAGCTTCAGCCTCTTTACTTTTTTGTAGAGCGCAACCAAGTCCAAACTGTAATCGTCTATGTCCAAGGCGCCAAAACCGCAATGGTTTGTTTCATCAATGGGGATGGAACCGACACCGCGCTTACCGTCCAGATGTTCCTGGACAAGATCCACAGTCAACGGTTCACGGACAATCTGATACTTGGCCTGTGTCTTGCCGTGACGATGGCGCTCCATGACCTGTGTCTGACCATGCGCTCCTTCGTAGCCTTTAAATAAATCTAAAAATCTTTGTGCCTGAGTCATAAAAAAATGCCGACCCGACTGCTAACGCTGAGAAAAACAGCCGGGTCAGCCCCCTTCAGCAAGCTTAAAAGGGGATATCTTCAGAAGTGCCTTCAATAGCTGTTTCCGCTGGCGGCGGTGCTATCTGCAACTCTCCACTGGAAACCGACTTGTGAAAGTCCTTCGCTTCTCTGAAATGTTCCAAACTGGCTATCTGACTCTCCAACGAGATCGCCCAAGTATACCAGCTTCCCTTATCGTTGCCGTCCTCAACACTCTTAAGGCGATAGGTGTTAGCAAAAGCAGGGAGCGTTTGCCCTTTGTGTTTCTGCATTCCCATCAACGAGTTCCATTGACGAGACTTTTTCAATTGCGTCTTCTTCATATCAATAACCGCACTCTCAAGGTTGCCATCCTCATGGACAATCTTGACATAGTGTTGAGCGGTTCTCACCAGTTCATTGCCGCTGGATAATAACTCCATGCCAGTGGTTTTATCACGAACAGCCTCTAATACTTCTCTAGAGTTAGGGGCCAATTCGCCAACAAATCCACCGCCCTCTGTTCTTGGAACAAACTCCAGAAGCTTCATCTGGAAGTAGATAGGCATAACCACTATGCCATCGTCCGAATCCCAGAACTGGCTTGTAACCGTGTTGAATATATCTCCCTGAGAGCAACCCGCAATAAAGGCCGCGTCATTCTTTTTTATCTGCGGAGACATGGCTTGCACGATGCGTACAAAAGGCATCTGCAAGTCTTTTGTTGTAACCTCTTCAAAGCCAGCACCCAAGCTTGCTTCAAATTCTTTTGCCAATTCTACTGGCAATTGACCGTTCTTTTTAACAGTCGCTTTTCTAGTCGCTTTTCTTTTGGTAGCCATAAGTTAATTTCCTTTTATCTTTGCTATTGTTCCAATGTATGCGTTAAACAATTCAAGGTTGATATCCTGGCCGTTCTCGTACCGCTCTTTGATTAACTTTTTAAGAGTTGACGGTTCGATCTTGGTTTCCTGTCCGACATCCATCCCTTGCTCTTCAAGTTCCGCCTTAATCGACTTCGCTCTATTGTCTTCGGACAATCCAAAAAGAACAGTTATCTTGTTCTTAATAAAGTCTTCACAACCAATTTCGCGTAAATGATTTAGGGCAATCTCTTTTTGCAAAGGATCTTTGGGCATCGTGCCAGAAACAAATGTGGATAGAGACACCACACTTCCGTTAACTTCAACCTTATCCATTCCGACTTCTTGCATTTTATTCGGAATGACTTCTTTTAAGTAACGCCCACGTTCACTTTTCTTACGTTCAAATTCTTCTTCAGCCGCCCGAACTTCTTTATCCAGCTTTTGTACTTCGCGTATCAAGTCCGATAATTCTTTTCCAGCGTCCGTTGTAAGTCCCGTAAAATCGTCCGCGTCCGCTACAATTTCATCGAAAACATCTGTCATCACGTATTCCTCGTCAGGTTGTAAGTTCTGTAATACCGCCGCTCACTGAAATGCGAACTGGATAATAAGTCCTTTCGATCTTATCCCACTTCAACAAATTAATTTTGCCACGGTTAATATCTGCGGCGATTGCAAACGCAATGCCGATAATGGCTGGGTCACCCATGGCCAACAGCCAATCATCATCATTAAAATGGCGCAGCTTGCGTCTAACATGAGACACCATCCGCCCCGGATTAATGTGAATTTGATCGTGTGGAGAAGAAAGAGGTTCGAGATCGCCCCACTCCCTGGCAGAAACCAGATCAAAACGAGGGTTCTCTTGGGTGACAAAAACAGTGGCCAACATCTTCTCCTTTCTTACTGATACTTGCAGACTATACACGCATAATTTTTCTTTGCAAATATAATCTGATGACCTATATATGGGGTATGGAAATAAAATACAAGTTCAAAACAACCCCCTTTAAGCATCAGGCTGATGTTCTCAAAGTCTCATGGGACAAGACTAATTGGGCTTACTTCCTAGAGATGGGTACAGGCAAGTCCAAAGTTGCCATAGATAATGCGGGCATCCTGTTTGAGAGGGGGATAATTGACACCTTTATAGTAGTGGCCCCCAAGGGGGTCTACAGGAACTGGGCAAATCTGGAAATTCCAGCCCATCTGCCTGACCGCATAAAGCGGAACGTGGTTACGTGGAACCCCTCTCCCGGTAAAAGGCAGAAAGAGGAACTTACGACCCTGTTGCTACCCTCAGAAAGCCTTAGAGTGCTTGTAATGAATGTAGAGGCACTGTCCACTGGCAAGGGCCAGAGGTATCTTGAAGCCCTTCTAGGGGCCTCTGAGGCCCTTTTAGCGGTGGATGAGTCCACTGCCATCAAATCCCCCAAAGCCCGGAGAACTAAAGCCCTGATTAAATTGGCTGGGCTGGCCAAGTACAGGCGTATTTTGACAGGGTTCCCCGTGACCCAGAGTCCCATGGACCTATGGGCGCAATGCCGCTTTCTGGACAAAAGCCTGTTGGGAGATTGTGGCGACAATTTCTTTCAGTTCCAGTACCGATACG
>VTLG01009897.1_pt1 | contig 16514 bp, 20 predicted proteins | sample 4694571 | NCBI WGS metagenome assembly VTLG01 (sample SAMN12604809, study PRJNA352737) | marine metagenome | biome: ENVO:00000447; feature: ENVO:00000209|ENVO:00000569|ENVO:01000036; material: ENVO:00002151; isolation source: viral sequences binned using virsorter ...
ATCACAGTAGTTACAGCTCTTTTATAAGCATCTTCGATTTTTGGCAAATCTGGATGTTCTAGGACTGGCTGCCACTTTTCCTGTAAGTTTTCAGTAAGATACATTTTTATCTCTCCTTATTATTATTTACATTTGTTAAAAAACTTCAAGACTATAACGCCTTAAGGTTTTTAGATATTGCGGCTGTATATGCAGCCATAGCATCCGAACTTGCTTCAACAGCAGGTTCATTCGCCGCCACAGAGTCAACTTCATCTTTTGATGTAGTTTCTTCTGATTTGGTTTTAGGGAAGTAAGATTCTTTAATAGTCTCTAACTTTTCCTTAAATTTATCAGCACTATCGTACTCAACATTTTCAGCCATAGAAACAAATTTTTCTACCTCTGTATCTGCTAAATCAGCAGAAACTTCAGCGATTGCTTGTTTTTTATGAAATTCAGAAACTTCTTTTGTTAGATTTACATTCTTTTCAATCTGTTCGTTAAGTTTAGCTTCTAAATCTTTTGATTGGTTTGTTAAGTCGTCAAGTACATTATATTTTTCTTCTGGAACATCAATATAATGTTCTTTGAATAAAGATTTAAGACCAGTAATGAAGTCCTCAGCGATTTCGGTTCTGATACCTCTTTCTACTGCAAGTTCATTTTCTTTCATCCATTCTTCAACAACATAGTTTAGATATGAGTCAACTTTTTCGACCATAGCTTCTTTTACTGTTTCAGTTTCTTTAGAAAGTTTTTCTTCATACTGAGCCTCTAGTACTTTAACCTGTTCTTGTATTCTTGTTTTAACAGCAGTTTCAAAAATAGTCGCAGCCTTTTCCTTGAATTCCTCGGATAGGTCAGCGTCTGTTGAAACTAATGCCTTAACATCATCAGATAGGTCAATATTCATTTCAGTAGATTCTTCTTTAGTATCTTCAGCGATTTTTTCTTCGCCTTTTACTTCAGTTTCTTCTTCTTTCATGCCAGATGGTTTTTGGTCTTTTGGTAAAGATCCGTCTTTCGCATCCTTATTAACCTGGTCCGATACTTTAGATACCTTTTTCGTTGCGTCTGGGTTGCTGTCAGTAGGTTTAACTACTGGTGCGCCCAAATCTTCAGCGTCATTTTTAAGGTGGTTAGGTTCAGCAGGAGCAGCGTCTTTGTTAGCCGCATTTTTTTGCTCTTCTACCTTATCTAACTCTTTTTTTACTTCGGTTTCAGACATTCGGTCTCTCCTTAATATTTAAAAATTAATTAATTTTTCTTATTACTATTATTTATACATCTTACCATCTTAAACCCTACGCTTTTTGAAAAGCTGCGTAGGTTTTAAAACTTTGATAAGAAGTCTTTGAAGATATTTGCTTTAACTTCGGCAAGTTCTTTGCGTTTAGTTCTTTCTATTTCTTCTTTGTATTGTTCAACTTCCATACTTTTCAGTACTCCGTTGTCCCATACCCACTCTTTACCTTCCATTATGCCTTCTACGAAAGCGTCAGGTGCCGATGGGTCTGCAACTATGTCGGCTGCAGTCGCAAGATAAAAGTCTTTTCCAACAACATTTCTTCCTTGAGATTGTTGAATAGATCCCATACCTCTTGAAGATACACCTAATTGAGCACCCTCGTCAATTAAATTCTTAACGATTTTCCCGTAAGGAGTATCCATTACTTTTGCTTCTCCAATGAAGTTTTTACCTTCTGGTTTAAGACTAGTAATCATATGTGAAACACGCTCTAAATTTACTGTTGGTCCGTCTGGATGTCCAAGTTCACCAAAAGCACGCTTCTTGTTTATAAATTCATTCGTATATCTTTTAACTTCTTTTGCTAAAGTGTCAACAGGATAAACTCTACCATTACGGTTTTTGATATCAGCCTGCATAAAGACGCCACGAATCTTATAATCTTTTTTACCGTTAGCCTTGTCTTCGGTTAAGACTTCGATATTTTCAATTGTTTCTGTAATTAGTTTCATTTCTCCACCTTTTCTTTATTGTTGTAAATCTTATCTACAATACCTTTTTTCATTTCTTCTTTTTTAATCCCATACTTTTCAGCGAAAGCCTCTTTAAACTTTTCAGCTAAATCAGACTTCGATTTTGTTCCTACAATTCTTTCTAGAATTGCTTTAGAATAATCCTTTTTCTTTTTTGCCATTATCTCACTTCTAAAATAATAGTGTAATTATCACCTGCAACAAAACCTTTTGTTGATAATAAAATATCACCTGCAGGAGATGTATTCGCTGTCAATGTTGCGTTGTTAGGAATAGTATTACCAGCAGTAAAGTAATCGTGAAAACCACGACCAGAAAAAAATCCTATTGTTGCATTAGCAGCACTTGTCCCACTACCTGCCCATAATAACTCTACGCCTGATTTACCATTTGTTGTATTTACTGACCAGTATATCTTTGAGATAACTCTTTCAGCATCCTCAGACATAAAATTTAAAGCACTAGCATCCATTTTAGTTACAAGTGTTTCACCTGAACCATCGCTTATATTAGTCATCTTTACTACTGTTTTTACTCCAACAGTATCTACCAATGTTTGTGTTGTAACAACATCTGCCATATTATTTTCTCCTAAACTCTGTAATTAACAAGTAACTCTCAACATTTGAGTCCGTTGTTAATTTTATTTGTTTATCATTTCCAAATTTTACTTCGTCAGGTCGTAATCCATACTTACCATTCCCAGTAAAACTCAAATCATCATCTTCACTCTCAGCACTTAATTTTAAAGTGCCTGTGCCTTTTATTTGAAAATGACACTCAATCAAACATAACTTTGATTCGTTTGTGCCATTTTTTAATTTTTCACCATCAGCTACTATCTGGTCTGTTTCATCCTTGATACCCTTCGATTGTACAATATATTTCGAAGTGGTATCAACAATAGCTGTGTTCGTAATCGCCATAGAAAATCCTATCTACTATGCAGTAAATGATTCGTCTTTTCTTAATTCGATAAGAACAAATCCAGAAGTACCAAGAGCGGTTAACTCTAAATCTCCTGAAGTCGCTGTTGTATTAGTCGCATTGTTAGTAATCTTACCAGCAGTACCATCATAGTGTCCTGTACCAGCAAGTTGAATCGCCACAGTATCCGATGAAGCACCTTTAAATTGTATCTGTACATGACCTGTATTGTCATCAGCAGTACCTTGAACTAAACTCCACCAAATTCTAGTGATATCTAACTTTGCACCGTTAGCGTGTCCTGCCAAACCACTTGCGTCAAGTATGTTTGAGTCAGCAGTAGTGTTATCGTCCATATTTACTAGAACAGTAACTTTACCACCTTGAGCACCACTACCAGTTTCTAACTTACTATCTTTTAGTGTTCTTGTTGCAATTGCCATTTTTTATTTCCTTACTTTATTGTTTCGCTATCAATGTATTTTTCTATACTTGATACATTAATACCATGTTTTTTAGCCACTTGACTAATAATACCTTCAACTTTTCCTATAAGAGGGTCAGAGGTCTTATCAATCATACTATAAACATCATCTACAGCAGCCTTCATCTTTGGCGATAATGTTTTATACGCCTTACCTTTTTTAGGTCCACCATACCTTCGTTCAGATATTTGATTTTTAAACTTCTGAAACGACAGGTTGTTCATTTGGTTCCTCATCATTGTCTATTTCAACAGGTTCTTGAGCAGGTTCCTGTTCAACAGGCTCTGCTTCTTGAGCAGGTTCTGCTTCTTGAGGTGTCCCACTCATTTCAGAATTTTTTTCTAAATCTTCTGTTTCATGAGCTGCGTTCAACCAATCATTTGCAACAGTCATTCTTTTATCATCTAGTGCTGAACCAATTTTATCTTGTAAAGCACTTTTGAAAGCGTCTTGAGCTGCGATATTATCGCCGTCTGCAAGAGAATCAACCATTGTTTTTACATTATCATCTGACATAATTAATTATCTCCTATATTTATATCGGTATCATCATCATCTTCTATCTGAGCGCCTTCTGGACTTGCGATAATACCTTGTTTAATTTCTTTGCGAATCTGATTGTCAATATCAATGATATCTTCATCGCTTTGTCTCAATACATTTTTTCTAATGTATTCAACAGAAAAATATTTACCAATGTATGGACTAACTTCATTTGCAAGATTTAATCTCTCTCTTAATATTTCAGCACTCTTTAATTCAGAGAAATATCCATCTTTTAGATAGTCATACTGTATATGTTCTTTTAATCTAGCCCAATCTTCTATTGTAATAATACCTTTTAAAACTAATTGTGTTTTAAGTATATCATGGAATAATTGAGTAAATCTTTTTCTTAATCTTTGAACAAATTTAGTAAACTTTAATTCGTCTCTAGTAATTTCTGCAGCTCTTCCTAAATTAAAACCATTTTCTGATTCCATTCTAGAAATAGGCACATTCAAAGATTTATATAATTTCTTTTGAAAGTATTGCACATCAGCAATCTCACCAAGATTTTGACCACCTGCAAGTGTAGAAACTTCGGTACCTTTTGCACCTTCTCTACGAGGTAACCAAAAATCTTCAAGCATTGACATATGTTTTCTGTCATCTCTAATCTCACCAGTAGAAGCGTCATAGACAAGTTTATTTCTATATCTTGCCATAACATCTCTTAAATAAGATTCTGCTTTTACTTTTGGCAGATTACCTACATCAACATAAAATATTCTTCTTTCAGGTGCTCTTACTATTCTGTAAATAACAACAGCATCCTCAATCATTCTTAATTGATTAACAGGTTTAATTGCCTTATGTAAATGACCCATAACCATATTCTTGGTTTGGTCTATTACGCCTGATGTAACATAAGATATTGAGTCAGCAGAAATTTTAAGACCAGCATTTGAATTTGCTGATGATATTCCTTTTTCATTATAGACAAACCACTCTGCTGTTTTTTCTATAATCTCAACACCTTTACCTTTAGTGTCTCTTTTCTTTGTAACCTCACGAACCTTTTTAATTTTTCGTGGATCAATATATCGTAATTCTGTTAAGCCTTTTCGTGGACTATTCGGGTCTATGACCTTATGAAAGTATATTCTGCCATCAATATAAAATCTTTTGAATATATCGTGACCTTTTTCGTCAAAGTTTAAAAGCTTCATAACTTCGTCAAACTCATCACGAATTTTTGATTTAATATTATCTGAAACTGCTAGTTTATCTAGCGATACTGTAACAGATTGGTCTCTTTCGTCTGAAACAATAACCTCATTGATGATATCTTCAATTGCCATATCACACTCTGGGTGTTGGGCAATCTCTCTATATCTTTTAATTAAATCAACATCATTCTTGGCAGTAACCTCCATATCGAGATATTGGCCAAAATAGCCGCCAGCCGATATAGTGGTTGTGCCGTCATCAGGAGAAGGCACCGTGAAGGCTTGTTTTGCTTCAGCGGGCTTCTCCTTGTCGTCAGTTTGTCGTGTTATTTGGAAGCCAAGTAATTGTACCATATTATATTTTCCTTATAACTTGTTTGTTATTATGTAGTAGTATCTGTTTCAAAATACTGATATGTAAATGAACAACCGAACTCCTCGATAGCATTATTAGTACCAAAGTTAAGTGCGATATCATCTAGAGCAGTTGGGAATGCACCTCTTAAAGTATAAGATTTAAGAGTACTTCCGTTTCTATCTAAATGGTCAATGAATATATCTACTTGATAATCTGAAGGATTAGTTAAGCCTTCGTTATCAGTCATGTTATTCATCCCGTTCATCCATCTTTCCAGACCTCTATAAATTAAAAAGTCTGTATCGTTTAATACAGTAATAGACCATGGATTAAATGTTCTATCACCAACGAGATTCAGTATTCTGCCTCTGAAATTTACAGGAACAGTACCAAGATTTTGCCCAGGTATTGAAGTAGCATTACATAAGAATGCTAATGTAGATGTTTCTCCACCAACAGCTGCGTAACCAGGAAAAGGTAAAGTTACCTTAAACTGATTGGCACGAGCTCCGCCGCCTTTTAGTCGGGCTTTAAAGTCATTAATATTTGCCATTTTTTATCCCTCCTATGCGCCTGCTACTTCAGAAAAGGCAACGCCTGTTCTTGTAGCAATAAAGTTAAGTTGAATGAAGTTAATAGAACGAGCAGGTTTAACAAAAATGTCAGCCCTAAATTCGTTTCTATCTATAACATCACCTGTGTTATTTGAATCATCACACACTACTGAAAAGTCTGTGATACCTCTTCTGCCTTGTACATCTCTTAGGAATGGTTCTACAAGATTTCTAAATTGAGCTCTTGTAAATTCATCATTAAACTCAAAGAGTTGGAACTTAGCAGCAGTTGAGATTGCTTTTTCTAGAGTAATGAATAATCTTCTTACATTAATTCTATCGAAAGCACTTGGTTTTGATTGAGCAGTTTTATCACCAAACAATACCGTACCTTGCCCTGGGAATGATACAACAGGATTTACTCTTGCTTTGTATAATTCATCTCTTTGAGTTTGGTTTGGATTGAATGCTAATTTAACTGCACCTCTAATCTGCCCTCTGTTAAATCCAGCGGGTGAGAAGAAAGGATCAGCGATATTGTCTGTTCTTGCACAAAGTCCAGCGATGTCACCGTTTAATGGTACAAATCTGAATACATCATGGTATTTGTCATACATATATTTGTAACCACTATCAATGACAGCATAACTTGATGATGGTAAACCATCAGCAAATCCTACAACATTTTGTGTTTGTGTAACAGCGTTTGCAACATTAACAACATCTGCTCTCGCAGGCGAAATAAATGCCACACAATCTTTTCTTGCAGTTGCGATATCCATAACAGCAGTTGCTTTTGTGTCGCCAGTAGCGTCAGCACCTGTTTGTGAAGGACCACAAAGTAGTAAAGATATATCCACATTTTCTACATCATTAAATTTTTCGTATGCAGTAGCAATCTCAGCGTTAGTAGCAGCATAGTCATCTGTGCCACTTGCAAGTGAAACATTATCTACATTAAACGCATTTGTTAAACTGTTATCAAAAGTTGTTCCTGATTTAGCAACACCATCTGATAAAGTTGAAATGTGGTCTATCCAGTAGATATATTTACTATTTCTGTAAATTACATCTGGATAATAGTTTGAATTGCCTGAAGCGTCTTTAGCGTCATTTGCTTGTGATACTCCAGCAAAAGTTTCCAATATCTCTCCTGCAGTTCCTGTGATTGAGCCATCTTCGTCAACAACGACAATGTGCATTTCATCATTTGAACCGCCTGCAGCTGATACATCATCAGTTGTTGTTGGTGGTCCATCAAATTGAAAATAATATTCCCAATGTCTTAGGACTTTACAGTTGTCAACAAGAGCGTGTCTTAATCCGCCTGTTTCTGTTTGACCAGTAGCAGTATTAAATCTTGCAATTGTTAGAACATGAGTATTGATTGCAGTTATCTTATAGAAAAATCCTGAAGGTGCACCGTCAGCTGAGGGCACAGCACTTGCGTCCCCAAACTCTAGTATGTCGCCTACTTGAAATAAAGATCCATCGTCCATAGTGACCGTTGTATCTCCGATAGCAGCAGAAGCGTCATTTGTTAGAGTACCACTTTGTGAGTGTGGTCCAAAAGCAGTTGAGTTAGGACATAAAGAAACTTTTAAACTGTTTCCTAATGTTCCTGCCTCTCTTGCAGCCCAAGTTCCTATATTAGTTACTTGACCAGCGCCAGTTTCAGAATAATAATCATTAAGGTATTGCGTAGTATTTTTAATTAAGACAGCAGTACCAGTTGACACAGCGTTTACTAAACCTGTGATTGGTCTTACTACCTTCAGATTGTTTCCGTATCCTAAAAAGTTAGCAGCACAAAAAAATTCTTCAAAGTTAGATGAGTTTGGTTTCCCAAATATATCAACTAACTCATTTTCAGAGGAAATTGTAGTAACCTCATCAATTGGTCCTTTTTCTGCTGTAATTACTATACCACCTGATGTCGTAGAGACAGCAGGAATGACATTAGTAAGATCCTTTTCAGTAACGAGAACACCTGGTGATACTTGAAAAGCCATATTTTAGTTCTCCTTAATATTAAGTTTATTAGTTATAACCCTTTGCATATATTTATAGTATACCGAAATTACACTATTCTCCTTTGATTACCCTTACAGGTTGCCAGACTTCTCCAGCGTCAACAAAATAACCGTCTTTCCCCTCTGGATCGTTCAATCCATCATCTATAAAACCAAAAGGTGCCATATCTGCCTCGATGGCATTCTGTTGTTCAGTAAACATTTGACCTCTTACATTAACATTTGTAAGTTCTTTGAAATATCTTTGATTTGCTAACCACGAAAATATAACAAGACACATTACTAAATCGTCAGTAGCACCACTTTCAGCCTCAAAAGATTTTCCTTTCGAAATAAAAGTTGACAATTCGGCAATAATATCGAAGTCGCTAATTAACAGTTTATCCCCCTCGACTAAACTTTTGAGGTTAGAAGTTCCAATTTTTTTTGTACCCTTTGTCATTCTTAAACCTAATTGATTACCACGACCACTAAAGCCTCCACCTAATACTTGACCTGAACGACCTCTTTGTGTAACCATCATCATATTGTCATACTCTAATTCAAACTGTAAAGCGTCTGCTACTTGTTGTCCTAAATCGTTTATCTCTACTAGAATATATGCTTTGTTATAATGTTTAGCAACCCTTTCTATAATGTTAGGAAAGACAATTGGTTTGATATCATTATCTCTGTATTTTGCAACGACTTTGTATGGTACATTTGTACAATCTATAACACAAAATGCTGAATAATCATTTGTTAGTCCTCTTGACACATCAACCGTAACTGTATAGATATGTCCTTTCTTTGGCATTTCATAAACATCTAAACCACCACTTCGTTTAGGTTCAACGACTGGTAAAGCTTTAATTTTAGTTGAATTGATAAGAGTATCAATACTACCTAAAAACTCACACTCAAACTCTGTAGCAAATTGTGATTCACTAGTGTTCTTAATTGTTTCTTCTTTCCACTTCTCATCACGACCAGGTACTTCACTCCAATGTACTTCAACAGGAACAAAGTTATTGTTTTTATTTGTGGCGTCAACCCACATCTTATAAAACATATTCATACCATGTGGTGTAGATACTATCATTACTTTAGAAGATTTACCAGAAGATATTGTAGGATAAACTGAACTAAAAAATTCTTCGGCAATATTATTAGGCACATAAGCGAACTCATCTAGGAATATAATATTAAAGGTACTTCCTCGAACAGCACTTGAAGAGGTACTTGCCGCTACAATCCTACTTCCGTTTTCTAGTTCGAGAGAACCTTTGTTCCAGTTGAGAACGCCTTGTTGCATCCATTTGGGTAGATGTTCGTAAGCCAATTGCAAACGACCTAATAAATCTCTTGCCGTAGAAGATTTATTGGCCAATATTGCAACATTCACATTATCATTAAATAAGACATAATGCAAGAGGTAAGAGACTATGATAGTTGACTTTCCACTTTGTCTAGGTAATTTACAAATTGTAAACCTATTATCATGGAAAGTGTCTACCATCTTCCGCTGAAAATCGTACATTTCAAAAGGCACTAAACCTTTATCAATTGTAACAATCTTTAAATATTGTTCTATAAAATATTTAGGATCATCTAAACACTTTACTACCTCCTCGATTTGTTTTTTTGTAAATCGAGAAGATGTATGTGCTTTCTTTAAATTAGGATTACCTAAGTATTGTTCTGTTTTCATTTTAAATTAAAATAAGTCTTTTAATGACTTTGATAAATCTTTAAATTTTATTCTTGTTCCTATAGCAGTATCTTCTGGTAATTCTGCACCATAATCCATTTTATTCATCAAAACATACATTTTTTCTCCAAGTAAATTACCAACTTCATAATCAGATAGGTAGTGAAATCCTGCTAACACTCTACCATAACCACATTCGTAAGCTGCTTTCATTAATTCTTTTTCTAACTTTGGTACTTTACCAGCAACATATCTTGCGATTATAACTGATTGGGCTGCATGACCACTAGGATATGACCTAGTTTTATTTGTTTGACTTGGTAGTGTATTTAAACGAGGAAGAACTTCAACAGGTCTTGCACGATTAAAAAAATCTTTAAAGTGTGTAATAATTGGCACAGACTCTTTTATAATTTGTGTAAACTCACCATCGTGAAACTCTAAACCATTTTCTTGACAAACTTTTCTAATTGCATAATATGGCTCTTGGTCATGGTCTCTAACAGATTGTACCTGTTCTGGTGTTCTCATACTAACTATTTCTTCCACTTCATATGCTTCTTCTAAATCTTCAACAGGTGGTGGAGGAAGTGTTATAACCTCTTGTAAGTTTTGTCTAAAAAATATCATTGTTTCTTCTTCAACATTTTTTGTAATTCAGTTGTCGACCCTACAAATAATGCATTAGTTACATTTTTAGGTCCTTTGTCAGGTATATCTTTTACTTTTTTTAACTTATCTTGTAAGTCTAAAAGATTTTGTGATACTTCACTTACAGTTTTAATTAACTGTCCTGCAACTTCGTATGCTCTTGGATGTTCTCCTTCTTTTGCAAGATTAAGAATACCATCAATTGCTTCGTTACCTTTATCTAATAAGTTATAAAGATTTTTTCTACCAGTTTCAAAATCTATTTCTGGATCATTATCTTCTGGTACTACTAAATCGGTACTTGCTTTTTTAGGTACTTCATTTTCATAGGTAACATCTTCGGCAATACCTAATACTTCATTTAATTTATCATCAATTTTACTCATGTTAAATCCTCTTATGCTGGTTTAGTAGGACTTGATGTCTTATCTTCGCCAGTCGCTTCATCATAATCTAAAGTATCTGTAAAGAACTCTAGTGTAGTCGTATATGTATAATCATCATCTTTATCAGCTGATGTTGGGTTCGGTGTAACCGTAACTCTTTCAACTCTTGGTGCATTACTTCCTGTATCAGAGTATAAATCAGCAGAAACAGTTTTAATTACAGCCGATGTAGATATTGGTCCATACAAATAAACTTTTGCTGTAAATGTTAGTGTGTAGATTATTCTTCTTGTACTTGTTAATGTACCAGTATAACTATCTTCATAATCTACATTATTTAAAATAATTGGTATATCTCTTTTCGTATCCATTGTGCTACTTTCAATCATAGTAACAGTATAATCAGGTTGAAAGTAAGGAAGTATTTGCTCTATAATTTGTAAACCGTCATCTGAATTTGATGTGTAAACACTTAAAGCAAAATTAATATTATAAGGTACAGGCATATACTGACTATTCATTTTAGTAGTGTCAGAATTTGTTGTTACTTTAGTTATCTTTTGATTTTTATTTAATTTACGAGTACCGTCATAACTGTAACCAGTAACTTCAAATGACATTCGAGGTAGAGTGATTGCCACTTTTGAGTCGTCTCCAGTTAGGTCTTGCTGTGCGTCTAATCTGGCTAAAAATTTTTCTTTTGGTGAATACGATAAAGGTATTTTAATATTCTGTAAAGGATTCCCGCTAGAATCCAATCTCTTAATATTCACATTATTGAATATTGTACCAAACGCAATAACAGTATTACGAATCTTTTTATGATAAAAATGTTCTCCAAACATTAGTATTCGTCAACCTCACCAAATGGGTTTCTTTCGCTAAAGTCTAATATATCATCACTTGTTGAAGCAGTATTTGTTCCTGCCTGTGTTTCAAATGCCTGACCTTGGTCAGATGGTTGTTGAGTAGCCATTGTAAAGTCCTCATTAATTAAATAATCTATTGCACCGATACTACTTTCTAATACAAAAGAACCTACTTCATTTTCTAAAGTAAATTGGAAATTCATTGTATCAGTTGATAATGAATCTTCAACACTATCAATTGTAGTGATACCTGTATCGACTCTTTCTGAACTGTATTCCCAACGAGTACAAGATAACTTGTAAGTAGGTAAATTACTTTGTTGATAGAACGGTTGTTCGTGTTCTACAAACTGTATTTCAAAAAATGCTTTTGTTGTAGGGAAATAAACTAAATCACCTTCTTGTGGTCTATCAGCAACCAAATCACTATTGTTTTTAATTAATCTTTCCCATCTTAATTTAGATAAAGTAAATACAATATCGTCTCTTAATTCTAAACCAAACTTTTTAATAATTTCTTGTTCGCCCATATATCCATCAGTATTGTCAACATACATTTCAATAATATATGAATCATCAAAAGAGCTCGCAGGATCTTCACCAAAGATTGTATCTTTGTTGGCTATCTTTCTTGGTAAGTAATAGACATCTTGGCCATATATCTTAAGCTGTTCTATAATTAAATCTTCGTATAGTCTTTGCTCAGATGTTGTGCCTGTGTCAAAATAGACATTCGTTGGCATTTATTTATCCTTGTTGCATATGGGCAGGTTCTTCATAATTTAATCTTATTTCATCCTCTAACTGTCTTTGTTCTTGAATTGCAGTAGAAAATAATTCAGGTCCATTAAGAGTAACTCCTCCTAACATAGCAGTACCATTAAATTTAGAAAGATTTTGTCCCCATTGTCTTTTAATTAGTGCTGTTGCATATCTTTTTAAATAGATATCATCATAGATATCGGTATAAGTATCTGGATCTAATTTACGAAAAACCTCTATGATTAAGTATTCACCAGCTTTTATATCTGTTCCCCAATCCATATCAATGAACAATCTATTTGACAAATGATTAAATCTCATTGGTTTTTCTCCCACTAAAATGTGGTCAAGAAAATCTAAATGTCTCATTGTCATTTCATAATGAACAATACTAGTTGATGAAAAATCATATAAATCATTTAATCTTAATTGATATCTGACATCAAACATATTTAAGTTTGCTCTGTCAGATAAAGGAAATACATTAACAACAGAAATAACTGAAGAAGGAACTACAAGAAAATTATCTGCTCTTTTATATGCTGTTGTAACAGAATTATCTGTAACCGATTCGTCTGTATCTGTGGTCATTCTTGTAATATCAGCAGCAGTTACTAGATATTTTAAATACATTCTTTCAACACCATCAACATGGTATTGAGCAAAATATTGTACTGCCTCGTCTATTCTATCATCTACTTGGTCATCATCAACATTTATATCTATTACAGGTTTGCCTAATGCTCTTAAACAATACTCTTTAAATGTTGCTTTTGTAGTTGGTGTTGCCATATTTTATTCTTCCTTTTTAACTATTTATACTACCCTAATGCGACAGCCTGTGCGATTGCAAACGCATTGGTTGCCTTATTGTCTAATTGTGTTTGTATAGCACTAGAGACACCATCAAGATATCCTATTTCAGTTGATGTAACAGCACTTACAGATACATCGCCATTACTATCAGAAACTAATGCTCTTGAAACAGTTAGGTCTTCCATCTTACTAAATGCAATTCCAGCTGCTGCCTTAATATCAGCATTTACAATATTTGTAATTGTGTTGTTATCACTATCAATACTTTTGTTTGTTAAAGTATCACTTGTATCCTGTAACACAATTGTACCAGTTGCATTTGGTAAAGATATTGTTCTATCTGCTGTAGGATCAACAGTTGTTAAATTTGTTTCGTAAGCGTCAGCAGTTGAACCTTCAAACTTAAATGAATTTTGTATTTCAATTGTAGTTGAGTCAATTGTTGTTGTAGTTCCTTGAACAGTTAAGTCACCTTTAATTGTAATATCACCATCAGCTGCAATTGTCATAGCATCGGTAGTGGTTGTACTACCAATATTACCAGCGTCTGCAATAATAATATTATCATTTAAAGTTGCAGGAGTTACAAAGTCCATCTTTTCAGTTGAAGAATTATACTTTAAAACAAAACCATCAGACTTTGTAGATATGTTGACATCATCCATATCAAGCAGTTGAACGCCACCACCACCGCCAATGGTTTGCATTTGCATAGATGTAATTTGTTTAAAGTTTAAAAATTCTCTAGTAAGTTTTTCTAAAGTATCAATAGACCTTAAACTAGTTATCTTATCTTTTTCTAATTCATTAGCAATTTTCATCTCGGCAATATGAGATTGAACTTTGTTAATAATATCAGGATCAGATTCTATTTCTTTTGGTGATAAGAACGATTGTAAAGTAGCATGACCTAATTCACTATACTTATTAGCAACAACCTTTCTTGCTTCTTCATCTAAAAATATTTCTTCTTTTTCTAAAGGCTTGACATATTTTTCTGCCACATAGTCTTTAGTTTTAGTTAAGTCTAATTTTTCTGGTTTTTTTAATATAACCTGTTTAACTTCTTCGTGAACAGGTTTTACTTTTTCTGGTTCTACTAATAATTGTTTTTTCTTTTTTTTACTTCTTGCTGTTGTTAAATCTGCAAGTAATTTTTCTAGGCCTTCTATCTTCTTTTCTTCTTTGACAATTTTTTCTTCGGTAACCTCTTTTTCTTTACCTACATTATCTAAAAGATTTGCAAACTGTTTACCTAATTCCCATTCTTTTAATTCTCTTTCAGCATTAACACTTTTACCATTTAATTTTGCTTCTTGTAATTCTGAAATCTTTTTCTCAACATCTAAATCAATATCTACCTCTTGAACTACTCCAACAGGTTCTTGATTTAAAATACCTGATATAAAACTTTTTGATTTTTCGTTATCAACATATCTTTGAGTTGAGTTTGCCATAAGTTATCTACTTACACTTGGTGTTATTGTTGCTCGTCCCTCTATTCTTCTAGTAATTAAACCAGATGAATCAGTTGTAGTTAAATCCCATACATATCGACCTTCTGAAAGAGCACCTGTTACTGTATCGGTTAGTGCTATAGTACAAGTGCCGTCAGTTGCACTTACTTTAGCTGTAGTAAAAGAAGTTGATGAACTAGCGAGGTGTGTTTTCCTCATTGTAGCAGTTATCGTTTCGTTTGTTAAATCGACTACTGTTCCTGTTGAATCTTTTACTGTTAATGTTTCAGTATAATCACAATCTTGGTCGATAGTAATATTCTGTATTATTGCCATTCTTCATTCCTATCTTATTGTATTACTATTTATAATATAGAGAAAAGTTAATTATCTTGCTGTTGCTGGGATCCCTTTAGAGGAAACAAACGGAAATTCTGCAAAAGCAAAATAAACATAGGAACCACCATCAGCATTTATATCATCATTTTCTTCATATAACTTAAATCCATTGGATAAAAAATCTAAATCATCATAGTTTGTAGCTGTGTTTTCTGCTGAATTAGAATCAGCGTCTAAATTTGCAGTTATTTCATTATGTGGGCTTCTTACACTATCATATATACCCCATTGATTAGCAGTTGTTCTTTTAATCATAAGCCAAGCCGGCTTAAAGCCTGTATTAACAAATGTGCCATCATCATTTCCGTTGCCTTTATAAAAACCAAATTTACTATAGCCTTTAATTGGGGCAAAACAATAAGCTATATATTTAACACCATCTTTATTAGTTTTATTATTTGAACCTATTGTAAAAACAGTTGAGGTTGGTGAAGTATCATTCCATACAGTACCTGCCGTAGCAGCACCATCATTTGTGTTTAACCTTAAATAAGAATCATTACCTGCACTACTAGCTCTTTTGTGATACACTGCCCAATCTTCACCTTCATCTCTATTTTGTACCCATATAGTGTGAGGTACTACACCTAAGCCATGTGCCATAGTTCCTGCTGAACCAGTTCCTGTATAATCTACAATAGAAAATCCTGCTGTTGTGTTTACTTGATAACCGCCTGCAGGATTATTTCCACTTTCTGAATTTGTTGTTCTTGTTCCACCATTTGCTTTCCATTGCCATGCTACAAAAGTTGAACCATTTGCATTTACATCACCAAAATATGTTCCTGTGGCAAAACCATCACTATTAACAGTTACACCTGTCCCGTCATCTGTATTTTCTGCTGAATTTTGGTTAGTCCATAGTCGTTTATTAACACCTCTACTTGTATCAAATATGTTATGGTCATTTGTTCCGTTTCTTCTTTTAACCCAAATCCAATCTGGTTGTAAATCAGAATTACCACCGTTTGTAACTGTTACAGAGGAACTTGAACCTGAATAAGTTTGTGTTTGAAAATATACTGATGGATCGTCTATTGTTGTATAAGCCATATTATCCGTGCTCCGCTAAATTTTTTGTACATACTGCAAAGAACCCTGATGGAACAGCAAACTCAAAATTACCATGTCCGTTAGCGTCTGCATTAGTGCTTGATATTGAGAATGACGGTTGGCCCCAATTGTATTCCCAAGTTATATTATCCGAACCATTTCTTGACATTCCAGTGCCAAAAAGCCAACCAGGTTCCTGAGTTGGTAAAGCAATATCATGATTACCTGAACTTAAAGTTGTTGAGGCATTGTTATTATTATACCAAGTACCATTACTACCTACCCATAATTTGTTGTTGTCTAAATCAATAGCCATCATACCAATAGTACCACTTGAAAAGTTAGTAAAAACACTAGTAGCAGAACCTGTATCTAATTT
>VTLG01015104.1_pt1 | contig 16513 bp, 38 predicted proteins | sample 4694571 | NCBI WGS metagenome assembly VTLG01 (sample SAMN12604809, study PRJNA352737) | marine metagenome | biome: ENVO:00000447; feature: ENVO:00000209|ENVO:00000569|ENVO:01000036; material: ENVO:00002151; isolation source: viral sequences binned using virsorter ...
AACTTTAGATAATGATATATTGGTAGATTTAAATCTTGAAAGCTATTTGTATCGTTCCTTTGATGGAGAACAAACAGAAATAGAGGAAAATAGTTTATTTACAAAAGACACTAGTTTCTTTACTGAGTTTATGCAAAAAACTTTAGGTGGCAGCTTGAGGTTTATATTCCAACCAGACAAAACTGACTTTACTCCTGATGGTTTTGCTATATGTGTATTAGATCAAGACTCAATATCGTTTAAGCAAGTTGCTCACAATACTTATAATGTAAGTCTTAAAATTCTTGAAGTCTGGTAGGATCAGGTAAAGGATAGTCTAAGAATTGTGCAGACCATCTTATAATCCTATCAAGGTAATCTTGAAATTCATCTTGTGATAATTTGCTAGTAGACTGCACATCAAATTTAAACTTTAATACTTCGTGCATTTTATTATCTGAGTATCCTAGATGTTGTGCTAATAACTTTACTATAACGCCTCTATAGTAGTTATTTTGTTTATTAGTCTTTTTCTTTGGCAACTCTTTTAGAGTAAGAACTACATCGCCATGAAACTTATATAAATCATTTTGGAAGTCATCTTTATTATTTAAAGTAAGTTTTCCATTCTTTACTTTACCAAATACTCTAATCTCAATCAATAAAATATCTCCTAAGTAGCTTAAATGCTTCTTTCCATACATCTATTCGGTAATGTTTACAAAAATCTATTGTACCCATTCTATGTCTATCTCTATGATGCCACCTACAAAGAGGTATACAGCTAAAATCTTTAGGTGTTTGGTTTTTTCTGTTATTACCCATACCTATAGCCTCTAAATGGTCAGGATCAACGGGTGTCAATCCACATATTAGACAAGGTTGCGACTTTATATACTTTAAGTATTCTTTTGTGTCAATCAAAGATTATCGCCCCTATAAACTAAAACTAATTGAACATCACAATTATCGTTTGAGCAAGACAAATTACTTACTATCCCTTCTCCTTCACAACTATAATCATCATAATCGTGATCGCCACCCCATATTAATTCTGCTTTACAATTACTGCATTTCATTACTAAGCTCTGCAATTCTATCGTATAATTCTTTCATTTCTTTTAAATAATCAACTGCCCTTATCATAAAATAAGTTTCGCCCCTATCTTCTTTAAACGCTACCATATCTACATTATCAGTCATACCTAAAAACTTTGGTATCTGCTTTCTGCATTTAGCTTGGACTTTAATTTCACCTTCAACTAATAAATCTACTTCTTCTGGCAAACCTAAAGACTTACCATTACTTCCCCAAGCTCTTACAGCTCTAAATTTAAACGATTCAAACAACATAACAAGTTGTCTTTCAAACCTATTACCCTTCTCTTTTGATTTGTTCGGCATTTGCTTCTCCTAATGTTTTGTTAAAGTTATAAACTATATCATTTAATTCTCTAGGACTTATTGTATTTATTTTGTAATATGGAGAATCGTTTTGAACTTCTAATTGGCGTAATGGTTTATTTTTGTAATATAAGTCCAAATTAGACCAATTTAAGAACTTTCTTAATAGGTTTAATGTAATCATACTAATGTCCTTTTATTTTGCGTTTAAAGCTAAATTTAGGGCTTAAGGGGAAGGCAACATATACATCTAAATTTGACTTCATTAATATAGTTCTATACACTTCCCCATTATCTAGTAGTTCCAATACATGACGGAAGCCCTTTTTATTATTTTATGAAGTTTTTATCCTGCAACTTTCAGCCAGTAAATTGTTGTTCTTCTAACCATTTTTCATATTTTTTTCTTTCAGGATAGAATATATCATCTAATTCTTCATTTGTAAATGTTTTAGTCTGCCAATGGTATCCATTACAAAACTTTATTTTAAGACTTTCATTTTCTTTAACTACAATATATTTTGTTTTTTTCTTTTTTTTGTTCATAATTATCAAAAAAATGAGCCAAGCCACATCCAAACTTGACTCATTTTCTCTTGGTTCTCTCCCACAACCTTTTTCCACTTTCCCTCTTAGCACAACTCTCACAAATCACTTGCTCTTCCCATTTGACTTCCTTAAACATTAATTTCATCATCTTTTTATCATCTTTATACATATGTGTTCCATATTTACCACACATTTCACATTTAGAATCTAATTTTCCAATATAACTAATCACATTTAGGGCAAGTCTTTTCTTTTTTTCCTAATTTTGGAATTTCATAGTAAGCTATTTTATGTTTTCTACCAATATATTCAGGTACTATTTCCCATATTTTATTACATTTTTTACAACAAGATAACTGGTCATCTACTGCTATGGTTTGCATAACTCTTCTTTCATACTGATAACCATACATATACTTGTATATTTGATTACTGTCTTGAATGAAGTCTGCTATCCACCAACCATTATAACTTTTATTGTCAAATGTTTTAAAAGGTTCGTATTTTGCTTTAAGTTTAATCTGTAAGTATTCATCGTTTATTGATTCTTCTGTCATAACCCCTAATCTCAAATTTATTATCTTTAACTGTTCCTGCGATTCTACTTTTAATTCTGTCATCATATGGTAATTTACCAATACTAAAATTAGAAACAAAACTAAAATACAATAAATTTTCAATTCTATAATTTATGATGGTATTTAATAGTTCATTGGTCATATCAGTCTTAATTTCTGCACCTAAATCATCAAAAACTAAACGCTTAACCTTTTTAAGTTGTTCAACAATATCTTCTTTTTCTGAAAATGTAGCATTTTTATAACGATTACAAATATCAGGAAAGTAAAATCGTGTATGTCTTGGTTTTTTATTGACGATAGAATCTATCATTAAGGCATAAGTGTAATAAGTCTTACCAGTACCACAACTTCCAAATAAATAGAAATTATCTTCTGGATTTATAATTATAGACTTATCAATTTTAGCAGATAAATATAATTTAGGAACTATTTTTTCTATCTCTTTTCTTTGTTCTTCTTGTTCTTGCTTCTTCTTGGCTGCATAATACTTTTCATCGTTATCATCTGGAAGATCATTTATAAACTTATTCCATTTATTTTTTAATATTTGAGATGACTTTGCTAAATCAGAGATCGGCATAATCATTACCTCTATTTATAGTTGAATAGCCTTTAGATGATTGTCGTTCAGTAGCATTTTTATTCCAATTACCTGCTGACATATGCCAATTAACCATCTTATTCTTACCTACCTTCCAACCATTACTTTCATAGTAGTTAAAGAATTTTTCAGATTCATTAGAAAAGTTTATATAATTCATCTTTTCAAAGTATTCTTTACAATCTTTTAAAGTTGGTTTTTTAAATCTTTTAACTTTAACCTTATCTTTATCTTTATCTTTATCTTTATCTTTAAGGGTATCTATACCCTTTGTATACCCTTTAATAAGTGTTGGAATGTTGTATTTTTCTAGTTTATCAATTACAGATTTGTGTGGTTTAGATTTTGGATTTAAAGTTCCATATTGAAACTCACAAAAATCCTTTAACCATAATTTATTATCATCTATCAAAAGAACTTTCTCTTCAAATGATTTGGGTAGTTTTTTAAATTGAAAGCCAACTATGTAACTAGTCAGCTTCCAATTTACTTCCCAAACACCTGCATGATCGCAATTATCATTCATGTAACGCCATAAGTTCTTTTCTTCTGAGGTTAAGTCCATATACCAAGACGTAAACCATAATTGAGTGTCTGTGAATCGTTTAGCCATTAGACTGGCATCCCATCATCTTCTTTTTTCAAATTATCGGCTAAATTTATACTTAAAGATAAGAATGGTTTATTGCTTTTTTTACCAACTTTCTTCCAACCAGATATATAAAACTCTGCACCATCTACATTTAACACACCTTTCATGTCTGGATTTTGATCTTCTGGATTATTCTTATCTTTTCTCTCATTTATAAATAATGCACCTTTATTTGTGTTATCATATCCCATTTATTTCTCCTTTATTTTGTTACCTTTATCTTTTAAAACCTCTACTAATCTTGATCCATCTTTATCTGTTATAAATAGACCTAAAGTTTTATTTGCATACCATTCACCATTTTTAAAGTGATTATTATAATGTTCTTTAGCTTTTTTATAAACAATTCTTTCTGAATCAAAGCGTGATGCTTTAAATATTCCACTATATGATCCCCAAGTACCATCATCTTCAACAACTCTAATATCTGCTTTTATAAATCCACGTTTAAATGTATTAAAATCAGAATTTAGTTTATTGATATAAACTTGTTGAATAGTTTCTAATTTGTTTTCTAAATCTTCAATTTGTTTAGTTAATTGATTTTTTACTTTTTCTATTTTTTCACTTGCAATTAAAGAAACTACTTGAGATTCTGTTATAGACTTTATTTCTTTCTTATGATTGTTAAAGTGCCTTTTTATGGTCTGCACTTTGTTTTTTACTTTTTTTTGTTCTATTGGATAAGTTATCATTATTCCTCTTTCTTTTTTATTGTTTAAAATATTTACCTAATTTATAAATCGTTTAAATCTAATTCTATCTTATTTTTACTATAACTATTACCTGATTTATTTAAAGGTATATTTTTTTTAGTTTTAGGTTTACTTTTAGATATAGACATTTCATTACCATCATCATCTTTTTGACCAAGACCAAGCATAGCAGTTAATAAGTATCTTCTACCATAAGTCATAGCTTGTCCAACAGAATGACAAGTAACATTACCTTGTCTATCTTTTACTGGCATCATTATCTCTGAAGATATAAATTGTCCAGAAATATGAAATATCTTACAAGTTACTAAGAATACACCATCTCTCCATTCTGATCCCTGAGTAAGAGATAAATCGTATTTAGGTAGTATTCCTAGTGCAGTTTCCAAAACCGCCTTTAAATCAGCATAATCAGAGCCAAAATGTGGATTTTTAGAGTTCTTTATAACTCCATCTACAAGTTCTGTTTGTGCTTTTGTTAAAGCAGTTGCTATTTTATTTAAATAATTCTCCATTTAATAACCTTTCTCGTTGTTTATTTTAAAAAATTATAACTAATTTATAATGTTAAATGATTCTTAAATTATGTTTAAGTTCATTCATTTGATTCCTTTTTATTGTTGAGAGAAAAGTGCTTTGGCACTTTTTTCTTTTTTAACTCATCAACTCTATTAACTAATATATCTATCATACTTTGTGTTATTGTTACGTTATATTCAGTTATTGAATCAATATTATCCATATAGTATGCAATTAATTTATCATATTCATTTATTACATCTTGTCTTGTCATTTGCTCTCCTTAACATAATCTACAATCATATCATCTAGCTTCTTTTTAATGGTTATGCCACGCTTAGCACATTTGACTTTTAATTGTTGCCAAGTTATATCTTCTACTTGTAATAAGTATTTTTTCATTTTATCTCCTTTAATTTCCAACTATATTGTTTTTGTTTTGGTTTGCCTTTGGTTTGTTCTACTACTATTATTTTATCTTGGCGTAGCTTTCTGAAAGTTCTTTCATACGTTCCAGTGCTACCAAGCCTTCTGCCATAATCTAAAACACCTTCAAAACTTAAATCTTGAATGTCTGATGTTTTAAATTCATCTACCTTACTAAGGTAGCTTAATATGTGTTTTTTTATTGTCATTTACTTTCTCCTATTTTATTGTTCTGAATATAAAATATATCTTATCCATTATATCATAAATCAATACTAACATACTTAAATTACTTATCAAAATTATAATGATAATTGCAATTATAAAAGTAAAATATTTATCAATTTTATAATTCATTTTATAATCCATTTCTTTTTAAAATCCTTAATTTCTTTTTCTAAATAAGCAGGATTTGCATCGGCATCTACTTTATTACAAATATCAAGTAATTCATAAAACTTAGTTTGATATTCACATAATATTAAGTCTAAATTATTCATTTTACCCTCCAAACTCTATGAGTTTTTTTATCTATTGATTTAATTAAAAATGTTTCTTTATATATTTTTCTTGAAAGAAAATGATTACTTGCTCTATTTTTTTCTTTTAACAACCTATAAGTTGCAATATTAGTCCAATGTTTAATTGTTTCTTTTACTCTATCTTTTATTACAATGGATTCTCCTTTATTTAGCTTTATCATTGTTTCAATGTGCATTTTTTTATATTCTTTTATTTTCTCCCACTCTGCTAAAGGTATAGGAACATTTTTTTCTATTTTAACTTTCATTTTATTCCCAGAAGTCATCTTCATTATAATCTCCTTCTTCTTTAAGTTTTTTAACATAGCAAGTTGAACAGAACAGTTCTGTTCCTTCTGGTATACTTGCTTTTGATTCATAACAAGTATCACATAATGCGTCGTTCATTTTACCTCCTTAAATGGACTAAAATTATAATGCTCATTTTTTATATATGGTTCTAAAAAGTCAAGCAAATCAATTTCTGCATTTTCAATATATACATCACTATTCTTACCTTGCTTTAAATCGTATATAAAAAATTTTATAAAATGTGTTATTATTTCTTTCCTTGTCATTGTTACTCCTTTTATTGTTTTAAATTATTTAATTGTAAAGATATATCATAAAACTCTTCCAGCATATCTAAATACTCATCTTGGTCATCTGTTAGCATTGTTATAAGATATTCTTGCCTTCTGACTAATTTATTACCATTATCATAACTTTCTTTTTCACATTCTAAAGTGCTTGATAATTCGTTCTTTATAGCATTATAATGGTTTTTTGCAACGACATTTATAATCTTATTAGCAATTTCAATACCCTCTATAATACCTTCATTAATATATTTATCTTTTAATGAATTAGGCTGGTCATCATTTTTAATCTCATTCAATTCATTTTTAAGTAATCTTTTTATTTCATTTAACATATTTATATTCCTTATTTTTGTTATTTAAATTATAATGCTTATTTATAATCTGCAAGAACTTTTTTATATTTTTTTATATAGTTCAAAATTATAACTCAAAATTATAACTGAATTTATAATTCCAAGACATAAAAATATCTTGAAAATATGATGTAAGTGAACACTCACTTTTGGAATTTGAAAGTCAAAATAAATTTGTAAGTGTTTACTCACTTTGTAAAAGTTACAAGATTTTACTATGCTATTTTTTAAAGTTACTATTTTATTTTTATTATATATCATTTTTAAATATTCTTTTTAAGGTTCTTAAACTCTTTTATAGTATGTTTTATTATCTTATTAATTATCTGCTTGATTTGGTGCTAATTTGAGCCTTATTCAATGTATTATATATATAAAGATAATAAAAAAACCTATCTAATTAATTAAATAGGTTTTAATATCTATTTATAAAAAATATCTTTTATTTGTATCTAGTTTAAAGGCAACGCCAAACGAAGCAAATCCAATTAGATATAAAATAGGTTCATTACTACAACAACAAACAAAAAATATTATCATTAATAATTTAATTAATATATGTTTCATTTTATGCCTTTCTATTATCTTAAATATAATTTTTTATAATCAATTTTAGTTATATAACCATTTAATAAATTTTGCAAACTATTATCAAAGTTATTAAAATTAACTTGTTTTATATTTTTAGTTTCAATTTTATAAATTGGTGTAAGTCTAAACTTTAAAAAAAGACTTTCTTTTTTTACACCTATACAACCAACATAAAAGCAATCATCTTTTTTAATTAAATACTTCCTCGTGTCTTGCATTTTATTATTTATATAATATTTCATTTTATAACCTTTCTATTAATTTTTTGATATTTTACTATATAATTTTTATTAGTTTCAATTACATTAATATTTGTAAAATCATTTATTTTATTTTGGTAATCATTTATTTTATTAATTATTTTTTTTACTTTATTATTCATTTTACAGCCTTTCTAATATGTTTTATTATCTTTTTAAATTTTGGTGTAAATCTTCGGCTAAATCTTCAATTTGAGATTGAGAGCAAGTTAAATCTTCATAAATCTCAATAAAATTATCTTCATAATGTTTTATATCTTCCATTAAATCAAATTCATTTTGAATTTTTTGATTTATTTTTTCTAAATATTTTTCTGTACTTTTAATAAGTTTTTTAATATTTTTTATTTGTTCTTTATTGTTCATTTTAACTCCTTTTAATATGTTTTATTATCTTTTTTGTTTTTTGTTGTTTTAGGGCTATTTTTAAGCCTTATTTGATACAATAGGTTTTAAATTATCATCTAATAAATTATATTTAATTCTATTTATAGCATTATCAGTTATTTTTCTAATTTTATTTAGTGTTTTATTTTGAATCTTATTAAATTCTTTTGAAAATTCTACATAATTATTAAATATAGTTAGTCTGAATTTGATTTGTTCTATATCTTTTTTAGTTAATTCACCCTCAAATTCATATAAATCAATATCATTTAATATTTCATTACCTATTATCCAGACATACATATTTACAACGCTTTCAGCGTTTGAAAAATTCGTCGTAATTTCTCCAAAATTTATTTGTTCATATTCTTTTATATAATTAATAACTTCAAATGTATTATTTAATCCTTTATCATTTAGCCACCTTTCACAATTATAATATCCTATTAAATAATAATCATTATTAAATAATCCATTGTGTAAATCATCAGCTTGGCAACCTTCATAATTCTCAATGCTATCTAGTATATATTGTTTTATTTCTTCTTTTTTATATTCCATTTTTAAAACTCCTTTTTATTTAATATTGTTTAACTAACTAACATTATTTTAATAATAAATACAATATAGAGTCAATAAAAATAATTCATTATTTTAATTTGTCGAGGGTAAAAAAGTTTTATTTATTATCAAATTGCGGTGGCATCTAATACAATTCACATATATATATACAATAAAACAATAAACACCATTTAAAACGCTTTTTATTTAATTCTAATAGTAAACATTAATAATTAATTTTAATCTGTAATTATATGTTATTTAATATGTAATTATATGTTATTTAGGCGAAACTTAACGCTCAATGTCAAGTACTTTTTGACTTTTTTTCACTTAAAGTATAACTTTAACTGATTCTTGTAACTCAAATTTATGTAAGTGAGTGCTTACTTGCACCCCCATAGGGGAGGATAGCCGATTTTAGGTGTAGAGAGATACCAAATCCCACAAATATGTCAAAATAAGTCAAGTCTTGAAAAAGAGTTTGGTCAGAAGTCAAAAAAAATTCTATATTTGACTATGCCTAAAATGATTAAAAAGGAAGTACGAGAGAAAGCTATGCGTATGTTAGCTGAAGAACCTAATGTGTCTTTGTCTACTGTAGCAGATGAGTGTGGTATTGGGCTGACGACGCTTAAGACTTGGAAGAATGATGCAGGTTTTAATGAAGCTGTGTATAGTAAGTATATGGGTAGTTCTGGATTTAAGATGACGCAGGTTATGGATGCAGCGTTTAGGGAAGCTAAGTTAGGTAATGTATCTGCTATGAGGCTATGGGCTGAGATGTCTGGTAAGCTTGTTAAACGCATTAGTATTAAAAATGAAAGTCCATATGAGAAATTCATCAATATGAACAACATTGAAGATGTTGAAGTTTTAGATGATTATGAAATAAGCTCTGATTTACCACCTAGAGATGAAAGTAATAACACACCTAGAGTAAAAGCTAGAAAAGAACGAGAAAAGCTCAGTAAGGCTGTAAATAAGGGCTATAAAAAGGAAATATCGCCAGAACAACGTGCAAAGAACAGAAAAAAGAGTTTAGCATCGTATAAAAGGCAACAAAGGGCTAAAAAAGTAGGTTTAGAGCCTTTAGGTAAGAGAAGTGGTCAAGCTAGAGAAGATTGGTATGCAGAATTAGAACGCAGAGAAAAGGAGATGTTATGATGTTTGGTACTTGGGTAGCTATTGTGGTTGGTGGTATGACTATAGGTGAGGCTTTAAATTGTTATTATCCTAGAATTGAGGAAACATATGATAGTGAAGGCTTGGTATGTAAATGGGAAGTAAGTGATTTTGATTATGATACTGTTAATGGGTATACTTTAAAAGCCTTTGATTCTACTGATAACTGCTTTGAGGCTAAATTTAGAGAGCTTAAGCAACGCCCATAAATGTAATTCTATCTATGTCGCAGGTTTCGCATATTTCTTTGTAAAGCTCAAAAGGGATTGGGATGTCAAGTATATCTTCATCAGTCAAAGGTCGAGTTTGTTCCTCTAAAATTTTTAAAAAACGATTATTTTGACTTGAAATTTTCCTTAAATCTTTTAGATTCTTATCTACTTTGAGTAAGTAAGTAACCATTAGCATCTCTAATCTAGTCATTTTTTGGTCAGAACTTTCCATCTTTTTCTTTAACAACTTGATTATATCTTTCATATTACTCCTTACTTAGTTAAGGCTTTATTAATTCTATTGTAAATATTTGTTTTAAATTTAGAAACTCTATTTATTGCCTTCCCCATAAAATCTCTTTTTGGTACATTCTTACCCTCAGTATTAAATTTTCGTGAAAAAGCTGTACTTGCTACTTTGTGTGTTTTTTTATGTATATCTGGTTCAGAAGAAGTACCATAACCTGTATAAGTTACTCCATCTTTAGTTTCTTTAATGGATTTAAACATATTTCCTGTGTGCATTAATGGTTTATTTCCAAAATTTCCTTTTCCTGCTTTGGATAAACCTTTTTTTCTTATATTTTCAGTAGATTTTTTAATTTTAAAAAACTTACCATTCATTAATTCATCTTTAGCGGCTATTAGAAGCTCCTTTTTTCTAAAATTTATATCTTCCTTTAAAATTTCATCTAATTTTTTTAAAAGTTTGCCAAAATCAAACGATACATCTATTTTCTCTATCATTCTTGCTCTATATCTGTATTTATAGCCGCATTTTCATTAACTATTGCTTGAGCTTCCTCTAAAGATAAGTCAGTATTGATTTCATTAAGTAATTTAGCTCTAGTTGTTAGATTATTACTTAGTCTATAATCATTCCAAGCAATCTGGTCTTGGACTGACTGAGGATATTCAGGTTCAATAAAATTAACAGCAAAATTAGTAGGGAGATTGATATTGTTTGCCTTACCAACTGCTCTTTCAACAATAAAAAACTCTTTTTCATACATTCTAAACAGCTCAAGATCATCATAGTAATCCTCAGTTCTTTCTAAGTCCTTAATCATAAGACTAATACCTGATGGCATTTCACCACCTTGTTCAGCCCAATTTATCATTAAATGGTTGTTAGATGCAACAAGCTCTATTTGAAATTTAACATTATCAATTACTGCGTTAATATCGCCTTCTGGAGCAACAATATTAAATGTAGAACCTTCAGGTAGACCTAATATACTATCTGATCCTGTCCTTATAGTATTTACATCTATATCTGCTCCTGTAGTAACTGGCTGTCCAAACATTTGGAATCTTAAACCAAGTTGCATTTCAGTCATTGTTATATTTACTTGTTCATTTACATTAACAATGTCATTAGCACCTTCTACAAAATGAGAATCAATTTGATCCTCTCTATGAGTAAATACAAATGGTAGCATTCCAAATCCATGCTCATATTGCATTGTTATATTGCCATCTTCGTCATATTGAGCATAATGCAAGTCATCCCAATAAGCGTATTCTAGTTTTCCTGTTTCTGATATATCATTTACTGGTAGTAGGAGAGGATAGGTGATTGCCATAGGTAAGAAAGGATCGTCATCAAAGAACGCATTGTAATAGTATATTGGTCTATATTCAAAATATGTACCATCTGCATCTTCCTTAACCATAACCCTATTGGCAATCGTACCAACGAGCCTAGTCATTCTCTCGATGTGCTTCATTCTAGCATTCTTTTTGCGTGTTAAAAATAAGTATTCATCACTTACATTCCTATCCGCTCCTAATGTATATATCCTAGACATTTTATTAATAAATCTTCTTGTAAAATTAACAGAATAAGGTGGTATCTCTCTAAACGCTTGAGAATTAAAATGCTTATTAATGTATTTATCTGTTTCGCAATCTGTATAGTAATCTACCATACGTCTTATTTCATCTCTTCTGTTTTGTGCTATTCTTAGCTTTTCATTCTGTAACGACTCTTTAATAATATCTTGTGCAATCATCTTTGTAGTATCCTTACTTCTCTATTTTTAATTGGAAATCTGTTAATGAAAAAATATCTTAGGGCATCACATCCATGATCGTGATAGCCATCTTTTACTGGATCAGGTTTTAAAGGAAAGCCCTCTTTTGGTTCAGGATAGCGATAGTTCTCTAAATCCTCTGCTATTCCTAAACATTTTTTATTTACATGAAGAAATCTCATACCTTCAGCGTTCTCAATAAACCCTCTAACATGAGAAACACCTGCTTCTAATTTTCGTGAAACTTTATCTCTTACAGTCTTAACTATAATACCTTGCCTCCTAAAAATCTCTATATCTCCTAATCCTGTTTGCCCTTGAGCTTGTCCACCAGCAGGATCGCCAAAGTATACAACGCTTTTGTAATGTTTTGCTTTAATTCTTTTAACAAGGTCATCTGTTTTAATATCCCTTTCATGTATAATTTCATCAATTATTTTAACGTGCCATATCCCTGCTTCTCTATATGTTTGCATCCATAATACAGCAGGTTGCCTATAACCAAAATCTATACTGCAAAAAGTAGGTAAATTAGGATCGTATTTAAAATCACCCATGTCAAGATTACGATCAAAGGGATAAACCCTACCTGCAAAACTTGTAAATTTCGCACCATACTCTTGGTCATAAACTTCTTTTGCCAAATTTCTTTTAGCTTCAAGTAAATCGGTATCCCTATTACCGTCAGGATAAGCATAGTTATTTTCATAACTAGGGCTATTAAAAGAGTGCCACATTTCATCTTTTTGCCCAAGTAAGTATAAATCATATATCCAATTAAACCCTTGCGGTGTTGTTATAAAAAGAGCTTTACCTTTTCTGTCTGAAAGTGTAGGTCTTAAATACATTTCCCACGTCTTTTTCTTTATCTTTGCAGCCTCATCAAGTATAAGTAAATCTAAACCTTCACCAACCAAACTATCAGGTTTATCAGCACTTTTACCCTCTACTACACTTCCCCACTCAAATTCTATATATTGGTCTTTATACGAAGCTCTAGTTGTTTCAAATCCCTTTTCAACAACCATTTTATGCCAAATTTCTCTAAATATCTTTTCAGAGCCATCATAAGTCGGTGCAACGCACCATACTCTTTTATTAGGCTGTGCAAGTATAATTTGAGCTTCTATAGATGCACTTACAGACTTTCCCCACCTTCTTCCACAGACAGCCACACAAAATCTCCAATCTTTATTTGGAAAGTGCAACTTTTTTTGTCCATTATGAGGAACATAATCTATAAAGTTAAACCAATTCTCTTTAAATTCCTTATTTTTCATTGTATCTACAAAAAACAATTTAAGATATTTTTTATAAAAATACACTATATATAGTGTGCTTTTATGAAAAAATTATTAATATACCACCATATTTTAGTTTATTTTTAACAAAATAGGAGGGCAGTATGTCCGAAGAAACACAAGTAGCAACCGAAACAGTTAGTGAGGGAACTACACAAGAAGCACCTACAACTACTCCTGATGTAGGATCGTTAATTGCAGAAAGCAAAAAGTACAGACAAAGGAGTCAAGAAGCGGAAGCTAGACTTGCAAAACTTGAAGCAAAATTAAAGCAACAAGAAAATGACAAGTTAAAGGAAAAAGAAGATTTTAAAGTATTAGCTGAAAAGCTAGAAACTGAAAATCAAACCCTGTCTAATTTTAAAGATAAGTATAATGATATGGTTGGAAAGCGTAAAGATTTATTACTTTCCCAAATTCCTGAAAAAGAGCGTGATGCTTTTAAAGATAAAGATTTAGATGTTTTAGAGTTTATGGTAAGCAATCTAAATAAAACCAATTTAAAAGAGCCATCTGCTAGAGGTAGTATTAAAAATGCTTCTTCTGAGTATAAAGTTTCTGATTTTGCAAATATGAATAAGCAAGAAAAAAAAGAAAGATGGGCTTCTTTTATGAATCAATTTAAAAAATAATCCTACTTGAAGGCTTCGGCAGTTGATAGAGGATAGAAAGAGGTAGAAAATGCCATTTACTGATCCATTAGACGTTAATGTCCACTCAGGTGGTACAGGAGCGGTTACACCTAATGTAGCAGATCAATTCATACCAGAGGTATGGGGACAAGCTATATTAGATGTATTTCAACAAAAAATAATGATGAAAAACGTAGGTATGGATTTATCCCCAAATGTTGCTAACTTTGGTGATAAAATAAACTTACCACATATTGGAGTTCCTGAGTTATCAGCTTTTACTCATGGAACAGAAATTGCAGCAGATGTAACATCTGGCGGAAGTATGACTAGCGATAGCTCAGCTTTAACTATTGATAAATATAATGTTGCTTCTGTGTATGTTCCTGATATTGTAGACGTTCAATCAAATTATGACTTATTAAGTATTTACACTAATCAATTAGCATACGCTGCTGCAAGAGGTTTTGATAATCACCTTCACTATTTAGTTGGTGCAAATATTCAAGGATTACTTGCTAGTGCAACTGGTGCAGTTGGTGCTGATGCTAACACAAGTATTCACGTTCAAACAACTCAATCTACTTTAAGCCAAGATAATTTATCTTCGTTGATGGCAATTATACTTGGTGAAACTGGCTCTACAGAAGGATGGAACTTAGTTCTTTCTCCTGCTATGTATGCTAGTTTGAATGCTTTAACAAGTTATTCGCAAGGTACACAAGCTACTTTAGGTGCTAATTTTGGTGCTACTGGTAATGCAGGTGCTATACTTGGTATGCCTGTTTGGGTTGCTCAATCACCATACATGGCAACTGATGGCGGAGATGTTTCTGCTGTTGCAGGTAAAGGTATTGCAGCTCTTAGTGATCTTGAAACTTCAGGTACAGACAATAACGATATTGTATATGGTTATGCTATTCACGAGTCAGCTATGTATTATGCTTTCTCAAAAGAAGCTAAAATAACTGCTTCATATAGACACGCATACTTATCTACATTAGTTACAGTTGAATCTGTATTTGGTGGTGTTGTGAAAAATACTGATACTGCAGGTGATAGAAGAATCATCGCATTAGTAGACTACGAATAAAAGTAGTTAATTAATTGAAGGGGGTGGGTAACTACCCCCTTTATTTAAGGAGAAATATGAAAGAATATATTTGGTTTAAAAGTTCTAAAAATAGAAATATAAAGCATAAAAGAAATAAAAATATATCTAAAAAGAAATTAGAATTAATAGAAAAAGCAGGTTGGATACAGATTAAAGGTGAATTTGATAATACTCCAATAGAAAAATCAAAACCAAAACCTAAGCCAAAACCTGTAGCAAAAAAGAAAAAAAGTGAGGATAAATAATGAGTTTAGCAAAGTATTCATCTGGTGAGGTAGGAAATTTATCTTTAGGTCAATTAGGCTCAGTATTTATAGATGATACTGCTCAACATACAGGTCCATATGTGGCTATTACTGCTATTGAAGATTCAGTTGTAGATGTTAGTGATTGTACTAATATAGCAAATACAATGGATGATGCCGCAGACTTTACTATTCCAAAGGGTGTAACTATATTTGGAAGATTTGCAGTTTTTTCTTTGGAGAGTGGTAAAGTTATAGCATATAAAGGTTAATATGTTAGGATTAGGATTAGGCACATCTAAAGGTGGGATGATTGATGCCCTCGCACTTGCAACCAATACTAAATCAATAGATTTTGATGGTACTGATGATATTTTAACATTACCTGCATCAAGTTCTTTAGGTAATGCAAATTTATCTATATCAGCTTGGTTTAAGACTACAAGTTCTGATAGAATATATTTATTTCAATTAATAAGATCAGGATCAACAACCTCTACAAGTGTTGCAATATCTTTAAATCAAAAAGCATCAGACCAAAGTGATGTAGAAGGATATATTACAGGCATAGTATATGGTAGTTCTCATGGATATTATGGATCATCTTCTTCTGTTAATGCAAATGATGGAAATTGGCATCATATAGTTTTAACTATTACCGATGGTTCACAAAAAATGTATTTAGATAGTCAAGAAATAGCTTCAGGCACTTTATCATATACTGCTTCTTTTAGTGGTTCGGCAGGAAATATAGGTAATGACCAATCTAATTCTTATGAGATAGTAGGAAATGTAGATGAAGTAGCTATATGGCACGACATATTAACTCAAAATGAAGTAACGCAAATTTACAATAGTGGAAAAGCAACTTTAGATTTATCTACTGATACAGGTAATTATGTATCAAGTTCTAATATTAAAGGTTGGTGGAGAATGGGTGATGAAGCATCTACAAGGGTATCAGATGCTAATGCTAATAACCTTGTAATCCCTGATATGAGAAAAACATTCTTTACAGGTAAGAGTATAGATTTTGATGGTAGTGATGATTGGGTTGAAGTGGGTGATGCACAACTTATGACAACA
>VTLG01001193.1_pt1 | contig 16511 bp, 31 predicted proteins | sample 4694571 | NCBI WGS metagenome assembly VTLG01 (sample SAMN12604809, study PRJNA352737) | marine metagenome | biome: ENVO:00000447; feature: ENVO:00000209|ENVO:00000569|ENVO:01000036; material: ENVO:00002151; isolation source: viral sequences binned using virsorter ...
ATGAACAACCAGAGTATAAATCTAACTACAAACATGTATATTATGAATGAATTATTACAAGGAAAGGTAAAGACTGTTTATGATACTGATGATGCTGATAAGGTCCTTATCAAGTTCCATGATAAGGTTACAGCATGGAATGGTAAGCAAGTAGAATATCCACCAGAGAAAGGTAAAGTATGTTGTCTCATCTCAGCATTATTGTTTGAGAAGTTAGAGAAGTTGGGTGTTAGAACTCATTATCTTGGTACTGAGGGACTTGATACTTTATTGTGTAGAAAACTTACTATTGTACCAGTAGAAGTTATTGTTAGAAATATTGCTGCAGGATCTATTGTTAAGACAACTCATCTTGTAGAAGGAACTAATATCAATCCTCCTATAGTAGAGTACTTCCTTAAGGATGATGCAAAGGATGATCCATTACTTACACATGATAGAGTAAGATTGATGGGAATTGATCCGGAACCTATGAAGGTTCAGGCATTAGATATTAATTATCAACTTCAATCTTTATTTACTTTGATGGGTATTGATCTTGTTGATTTTAAATTAGAGTTTGGTTATGATGTTCATGGTGATCTTTATCTTGCTGATGAAATGTCTCCTGATAACATGAGACTATGGAAGAGAGGGACTAAGGAACGTTTCGATAAGGACTTGTTCCGGAAGGATGAAGGTGATATAGTAACAGCATACAAATATATACTACAACAGCTAAGACAATTTGCTTAGAGGAATCTATGGAAGAGAATCCGTATTGGGGTGAACCAACTCCCACTGATGTCTGGGAAGATATGCAGAAGTTAGATGCTCTATATGAGGAATTGTGCTGGGATCATAGAGATCTTCTTGAGTTTGCTATTGAGGGTAATCACGTTACAATCAGGAACAAATCTAGAGAAGGTAGATAATTACTAAATAAAATTTTTCCACCAGGATAAAAAATATGAAAAACTTTACTGTCTATTCTAAAGACGGATGTCCTTACTGCGTCAAGATTATTCAGGTGCTACAGTTAGCAGAGTTACAGTATGTTGAGTATAAGTTAGATAGAGACTTTGATAGACAGAGTTTTTATGGTCAGTTTGGATCTGGATCTACCTTTCCTCAGGTAACTTTAAATGGCACTAATCTTGGTGGATGTAGTGAAACTGTTAAATACCTCCAAGAAAATAAAATAGTCTGATGAGAGATGATTTTGAAAATGTGTATGATATGATTGAACACGCAATTGATTATGCGTTTTTTAAAGGAAATATGCAGCTCAAGTTTTATGAGTATTTAAAGTATCGTAAAACTACTAAGGCTGAGATAGATTCCTTTATTGAAAGTTCTACTGCTACTGAGTTGAGTCAGATAGTAGTAGAGTTAGAAGAGTATATTAAAGGAGGGAGGGACAGTAATCATCAGCAATTGCGTGAGGCATATGGACACATCTCCAAACCTCATGCCAGAAAGATAAAGAATTATTTGTATAGGATTTTGGAAGACGCATGGAGGTATAGTCATGACAGAAGACCAGGAAGGCGTAGAAATACCTCTAAATAATCCAAAGAGTGATGACACTGAGATTAATCGTGGTGTAGAATTACTCTTAAGAAATAAGCACCAAGGGGGAAGAATAGTAGAGCCTCAGACCATTTTCCAGGTAAAGTTTTCACTTTTTAATAGAGAGATTACTTTCTACTTGGATATTAAGAAAAAAGAATCTCTGGAGGAATAGCATGGAAACTTTAATAGTAACTTTGACTCTTACCACTATAGTGGCATTCCTAGCTCTGTTAGTTGGAGGAATGATAGGATGGTTAGCAAGAACACATTCTTATGAAAGCAGGTATGTTGCTTATACTCACCCAGAAATGTTTGATGAAAATGGTAATGTAATTCCTGATGAAATACATGCAGTAAGATTTGAAAATCCAGAAGTACTAGATGATGAAGATGAATCTTGATTTTTTCCCACACTTGTCCTATACTGATTAAAAAATTATAACCATGGCCACATCTATTAGAAAGAAAACTCGTTTACCTAAACCTACACCGACAGTAACTCCTAAGGTTGCTAAGACTAAGAAGCCTGTTGTTGCTGATAAACTCCCACCTAATCCTTTTGTCCATGAGATTTTGGAAAGGGTAAGTGCAGCAAGAGGTGTAGTCAAAAAGATACAGGTACTGAAGGAATATAGAAATGATGCATTGACTGCTGTTTTGATTTGGAATTTTGATGAGAGTGTTGTTTCATTGGTTCCTACAGGTGAGGTTCCTTATGAGAAGAATGATGTTCCTATAGGGACTGATCATACTTCTTTACGTAAAGAGTGGAAGAATCTTTATCATTTTCTGAAGGGTGGTAATGATACTCTGTCTACTATTCGTAGAGAGACTATGTTTATCCAGATGTTAGAAGGTCTTCATCCTGAAGAGGCAGAAGTCTTGTGCTTGGTTAAAGATAAGGCTCTTTCTAGGAAGTATAAGATTACTAAAGGGGTGGTGGAAGAAGCTTATCCTGATATCAAGTGGGGTGATAGGTCCTGATGTCTAACAATGATGAATTGAAAGAACAAATCAAGGAAATCATTGCTGATGAGATCCAGGAAGGGATCAATGAGTACTTAGAGAATGAACGTGATGGTGAGGGATTCGGTAAAGGATCCCACCTGAACGCCACCGTACTGCAAGATGAAGTAGATAAAATTATTAAAGACTATAAGAAGATTAAAAAACGTGAGAGATCTAACCTAGGTCAAATAAAAAAACTTGGTTTAGTGGACAAGCATGGGAGACCACTTGAATAATGAGAACACAAAGAAAGGAAAATTATTACTATGTCTTTTGGACTGTAGCAATGATTGCTTTTATAGTCCCTCAAGTGTTTACTGCCTATGCTTACATGAATATTAAAAGTCTTCTTGAAAAACCTTTTAAAGTAGAGGTCGTAGAACCATCTAAAGTGAGGGTGACCTTATAATGAGACTTGGTGTTATGTGTTCTGGTAATGGAACAAACTTTGAAAACATAGTCCGTACGTGTAAAGAGGATGAAGTTGTGTTGATGATACACAACAAGAAAGAATGTGGTGCTGCTAAGAGAGCAGCTAAATTAGGTATACCTCATGTGCATATTAAAAGTGCTAATGAGGAAGAGATAATTAGTTTGTTTGAGGCATGGAGAGTTGATCTCATTATCCTTGCAGGATGGATGAGAATAATATCTTCTCAATTCATAGAAGCATTTCCTAATAGAATTATTAATATTCACCCTTCATTGCTTCCTAAGTATAAAGGATTGAATGCAGTAGAACAGGCATTAGATAGTGGAGATGTGGTCACTGGTTGTACTGTCCATTATGTGATAGAAGAATTGGATTCTGGTGCTATCATATGCCAAGAAGAGGTGCCTATTCTTCCTCATGATTCTGTGGAAACACTTACTAGAGTTATTCAGCAGAGAGAGTATGAAATCTTACCCAGAGCCATCCAACATGTTAAGCAAGGATTACAGGTTAAGACTTACTGAGATATGTTGTAGGATGAAGCTGGGAAGAGATGTAACTCTTATGGAAAGAATTTGGGTTTACAAATTAATTAGAGCTAACAAGCATGCTGCAGGTATATTTGAGAGGTTTACCCAATGAGAGAAAGTTATGAGGAGGAGGTAGAGAATCGTCTCAAGGATCAAGCTAAGAGGAAGGCATTTAAGGAGCATGCTGCTGAACTGCGTCATGATACTAGGAAACATGGAGTTAAGTTTTGGGACTCTAAGGGTAAAGGAAGGATAGTTTCTGGAAAGAAAATTTATAATGTATAGAAATATAAAAACTGTATCACATGTTACACTTCTGCTTGCATATATAGAATATATGTGTTACTATTAACACATCGTTCATCCTCCAATTTGAGGACGCAAGTAAGCCGACTCGGAACGGATCGTTCATCCTATGCTACCTATCTTACTGGCATCAGTTCTATCTTGCTATGAGGCACAAGGTCTAGTTGAGAATATCAATAAGGCTAGAGTGCCTGAGAAGGCAGAATTGATTGAGGTCGTTAAGACCAATACTGAAGAAGGTTGTTGGGACGCAAAAGCCGACTAAAGGAACGGATTAAAAACCCAACTACTTTAGGAGTAAAACCATGCAAGTCACCTACAGAGGTGTTAAGTACAACACCACAGACAAGAAATCTTGTCAGAAGCAAGTCTCTGAATTAATTTACAGAGGCATCAAGCATACAGAGTCAAAGACTGTGTGTGCGAGGTGAGAACAAATCTTACTTGATTTGAAAGGGGGGTTATTGACACCCCTCTTTTTTTATGGCATAATTCATAAATAAAAATAAAGCCATGGAGCGAGCCAAACTAAAGTTGATGGTAAGGGATCTCAAGACCCTTGTTGATGTATTGGAATCAGAAGTTTATTCAGATCCAGAATCGTATAAAGCCACCACTCAATATCAAGTTCCCATAACTGATTATGAAGAAGTCTATGATGACGATGGATACCCAGATTAGGCAAGAAACATTATCTTTGTTACTAAAAAAATTTGGTAACACTCATACTAATAAGGCCATTTATGAATGTGCTGAGGAATGGAGTAGTAAGCAAGTAACTACAGCAGGGCTAGTCTCCTATTTCGAAGCGTACTACGGTCAGTATGAAAACAAAACAAGCAATTAAGTATATCATTAAGCATCCTGAAGTCTTCACACCTGGAGAGCAGGCTTATGCTAAACTGATAAAGAAACAAAGAAAAGCTCGTAAATTATTGAAGAAGACACAGAATGAAGCAAGTCAAACTGATATCAGTAACACCTGATGCTGAGAAAACCATAGCTTATGTTGCTCGAGTAAGTAATCCTAAGAACCAGGACAATGAAAAGTTTGGAGGACTTCTTAACTATTGTATTCAACATGGGCATTGGAGTGTGTTTGAGCAAGCATTTATGACAGTGGAGATTGAAACCACTAGAGGATTAGCAGCTCAGATATTAAGGCATAGGTCATTTACTTATCAAGAATTCTCTCAAAGGTATCAGGATGTTTCTTTTATTAGAGAGGACATCCCTTTACCTGAGTTGAGGCGTCAAGATGATAAGAACAGACAGAATAGTATTGATGATGTAGATGCAGCAACAGTGAAGAAGTATAATGCTGAGATGAGGAGACATTTTGATCAAGGAATTGATCTGTATAAGAAGATGCTGCGTGATGGTATAGCAAAGGAATGTGCAAGGTTTGTATTGCCTCTTGCTACACCTACTAGACTTTACATGACTGGTTCAGTTAGATCATGGATTCATTATATTCAGTTGCGTTCTGCTCATGGGACACAGAAGGAGCATATAGACTTGGTAGAAAATGTTCGTAAGATTTTTATAGAACAATTTCCGACTGTTGCTGAAGCTCTTGACTGGGTTTAATAAATAACCGTACACATTATTACGAATTGTATGCCTACTTATCCTGTTATTAATAAAGAAAGTGGAGAGAAGAAAGAACTCTCTATGACTATGATGGAGTATGATACGTGGAGAAAAGATAACCCCGATTGGGATAAAGACTGGCAAGCAGGTGTTGCTGGTGTTGGAGAAGTCGGTGAATGGGCTGACAAGCTTCATAAATCCCATCCTGGATGGAACGATGTCTTACATAAGGCAAAGAAACAACCAGGTTCTGTATTGAGGACTATGTAATTTTATGGCAAGAAAGAAATCAGCATCAGGTATTGGAACAAATCCCGTCCCTGCAGGGATGAGTAGTAGAACAATGAAGAGAAAGAAACCAGTTAACTTAGATTATCTGAAGGATGTAGAACCTCTTACCGAGAATCAAAAAAGATTCTTTGAGAGCTATAAAGAGGATAAGAATGTTGTCGCTTATGGGGTAGCAGGTACCGGTAAAACTTTTATTGCTCTTTATAACGCTCTGTTGGATGTTCTAGATGTCAAGAGTCCTTACGAAAAAATATATGTAGTTAGGAGTCTTGTTAGTACTCGTGAAATTGGTTTCCTTCCTGGTGATCATGAAGATAAGTCTTGGCTTTATCAAATTCCTTATAAGAATATGGTGAAGTATATGTTCTCCATGCCTGATGAGGCATCTTTTGATATGCTTTATGCAAATCTAAAGGCACAGGGAACTATTGATTTCTGGAGCACCTCATTTATTAGAGGTACTACATTTGATAATGCTATTATTTTAGTAGATGAATTTCAGAATCTTAATTTTCATGAGTTGGATTCTATCATCACTAGGGTTGGAGAGAATACTAAGATTCTTTTCTGTGGAGATGCAACTCAGACTGATTTAGTGAAGACTCAAGAGAAGAATGGGATCTTTGAGTTCATGCGCATCTTGCAAAATATGCCATCTTTTGATATAATAGAATTTAATGCAGATGATATCTGTAGAAGTGGTTTAGTTAAGGAGTATATCATTGCGAAACTTCAACTGGGCTTGGATCAACAGGTCATGTAATGTTTAATCATGTAGATATTGAACTTCCTCAATTGGAGAGGGAGACTATTGATGGTGTAAGATACTATGATGCTCCTAGTGGAAAGAAATTAGTATCAATTACTTCTGTTACCAGTTGGATTAATCGTCAGATTTTTATTAATTGGCGTAAGAAAGTGGGAGCAGTAGAGGCAGATAAGATTACCAAGGCTGCTACTAGTCGTGGTACTGATATGCATACTCTCGCAGAATGTTACCTTCACAATAGGGATCTGCCGCCGGTCCAACCCCTTTCAGAGTATCTTTTTAAACAAGCTAAACCTGATCTTGATAAGATTGATAATGTTCATGCTATTGAAACCTCCTTGTATAGTGAGAAGTTAGGAATAGCAGGGACTGTTGATTGTATTGCAGAGTATGAAGGAGAACTTGCTGTTATAGATTTCAAGTCTTCTAAGAAACCCAAACCAAGGGAATGGATTGATCATTACTTTGTGCAGTGTGCAGCATATGCATGTATGTTATTTGAAATGACTGAAATACCAGTCAAAAAATTTGTTATTATTATGTCTTGTGAGAATGGGGAATGCATAGTTTATGAAGAATATGATAAGAAAAAGTACATCAACTTACTCTCCAAATATATTAGAGATTTTGTTGAATATAAATTACAAGAATATGATAAAACCTGACGAGAAGGATTTAGCCTCACTCATTGAGAATAAATTTTATTGTTCTAGAAAGTTCACTGAAGAGATTGAAACTATTGTCAAGGACAATAAGAACATGAAGTATATTGATGCGATTGTTTTCTTCTGTGAAAATAATAATCTAGATGTAGAAGTAGTTCCGAAATTAATATCTAAACCGCTTAAAGAAAAGATAAAAGCTGAAGCTATGGAATTAAATTTCCTTAAGAAAACATCTCATGCAAAGTTACCATTATGAATGATCCTTTAGTTATGCATAAGTTGCAGGATGGGTGTCCTGTAATGGTGATTGATATTCCAGCACAGATAATCAAGGAGATTGGTGAGTGGGTAAAGGAAAGTAGGAAGTTTAAAGACAGTCCCTTAGCAGACCTTAAAGCGCATCAAAATGTAGGGTATCTCTCGATGGATGGTAAGAAACATAATTCATATCAGTGTTCTATTCCTACTCATTTAGTTGAGAATTCTTTTTGGTTGGCATGGGTATTAAGATTGACTGCAAAGTATTGGGGAATGGGTAGAAATGATAGGCGGTTTAAATTGCGAAAATGGCATGGACATTTTGATGCTTATGATATATGGACTAATTTTGCATATAAAGGAGATGATAATCCCATACATAACCATGCAGGATTTCTTTCAGGTGTGATATATTATAAGAATCATACACATCCTACTATATTTGATGAATATAATTGTGCATATGAAGGTAAGGATGGAACGATGGTGATGTTCCCTGCTTCAGTATTACATCATGTAGAATCACAGCATCAGAATAAAGAAAGGATTACTCTTGCATTTAATATTAGTGAGAATAATGATGGTGATCCGGGTTAAAGAAAAGTTACCAGTTTTTATTCAACATCATCCTTATTACAAGTCTTTAAATGAACAGATACTAAAGGATAGTATAGAATATAATTGGCAAGAAACTCTGGAATTGAGAGCAGGAGGGTCTTCTAATGTTAAAGCACAACAGACTGTTGAATATAAACTTCGTTCTAAATCTATTGACTTGATTTATGAGTGGGTTCTATCTATTCTACAATGTGCTCACTCTTATCGTGGATGGTCTTATAAGATTGATAGTTCGTGGATGGCAAGATATAATAGGGGTGACTATACTCAGCAGCATGATCATATGCCTATGTTCGCCGCCTTTGTTTATTTTATTAAATGTCCTAGAGGTTCGTCTCCTTTAGTCTTTCCTACTAGTGGTAAGAGAATAAAAGCAGAGGAAGGAAAGGTTGTAATATTTCCAGGATACATGCAGCATGAGGTGCCAAAAAATAGATGTGATGATAGAATAGTATTGTCTGCAAACATTGCTCCTATATTTGATGAAGATTAAAGTGACTCCTTTTGAAACTTATAAAACTTTTATTGCTATGAAGTCACACTTCATGAAAGATAAGTATGATTATATAAAGTTTGGAAATAGATTGAGTAAGTTGACTATTAATTCTTTTTATAAAAGAAAAGATAGATTTTATTTTGAGAAGATGTCTAGGCAGTATGCAGATAAAGAGATAGAGAATTTCTTTGTTGCTAGTTTTACTACTGATGAGGATCCTCAATCCATATACATGGCTAATATTATTAAGTATGGGGAGAAAACATATCAATCATGGCAAAAGAGAATACAATCTTTAGCTTATACTTTTAAAGAAGATTCTCATAAGTTGTTTGATGATGGTAAGATAGATGAGGTCTTTGATTGTTCTCATGGACATCCTCCTGTATTGAGAAGTTATCTAGGTGGGGATATCTCTCTTGAAACTATGGTAATTTATGATAGAATATTAGGATACACTAAAGATTTTGATAAGAAGTTAGATCCTTATGTTTGGGGTGGTCTCAGTAAAAAGATAAGGAAATACTCTCCTTTCATAAATATAGATGTATTTCGTTTTAAAAAAATTCTAAAAGATATAGTCTGCTCATGAGTTTCTTCAAATCTGAAATGGTTCAAGAGGAACTAAAAGAAATCGAAAGATTGCAGGAAGAAGTTTTTTCTTCTATGTTTACTTTTGGTAGGATGAGTAAGGCTGATCAAATTAGTCATATCAATGACCTTGAAAGTTTATTAGATAAGCAAAGAATAATGATGACTCGTTTGAGTTTATCTGATGACCCTGCTGCCAAACAAATGAAAAAACAAATCATTAATGGCGCTAAGGAGATGGGACTTCCTGAAGATGTAGACATGTCACATGTTTTTAACAACATGTATAACATGGTTGCACAAATGAGAAAGTTTATTGACTCTCGTTGATTTGTCTGTTAGAATTTCGAAGTACACACAAGCCAAATACAACTAATACGAGGTAATACAAATGGGTTTTAATGACCTTAAAAAACAAAGCTCTTTGGGCTCTTTGACCAGTAAGCTGGTAAAAGAAGTAGAGAAGATGAATAGTGGAGGGTCTGGTGCAGATGAACGTCTGTGGAAACCAGAGGTAGATAAAACTGGTAACGGTTATGCTGTTATTCGTTTCCTTCCTGCACCTGATGGAGAAGATCTTCCTTGGGTAAAATTATTTTCTCATGCATTCCAAGGTCCAGGTGGATGGTATATTGAGAATTCTCTCACCACTATCAACCAAAAGGATCCTCTTGGAGAATTGAACAGAGAGTTGTGGAACAGTGGTAATGAATCAGATAAGGACACTGTACGTAAGCAAAAGCGTAAGTTGTCTTTCTATGCAAACATCTATGTCGTAAAAGATCCTACCAATCCTCAGAATGAGGGAGGAGTTTTTCTCTATAAGTTCGGGAAGAAGATCTTTGATAAGGTTATGGATGTAATGCAACCAGAATTCGAGGATGAGACTCCAATCAATCCCTTTGATTTCTGGCAAGGCGCCAACTTTAAACTTAAGATAGTTAAGAAGGATGGTTATTGGAACTATGATAAGTCAGAGTTCGATACTCCTAGCCCTTTACTTGATGATGACGATGCATTAGAAGCAGTCTGGAAGAAAGAGTATTCTCTTACTGCAGTCACTGCTGCTGATCAGTTCAAGTCTTATGATGAGTTGAAGAAGCGTCTTGATTATGTTTTAGGTAATAGAGTACCTAAAGCTGCTCCTGTTGTTGAAGAAACAGAATATGATGGGTATCAGGAACAAGAAACTAAAAGGGTAAGTGAAGAACAAGTATTAAACAAACTCGAAAAGTCTTATCAGGAGAGCAAAAAAGTCTCCACTGATGAGTCAGTCGAGGAAGATGAAACCTTGTCTTACTTTGCTAAGTTAGCTGAAAGTTAGTTATAGAGACGGATATTTTCTGCTCTTACTAATGTAGGAGAAACATACTGAGTGCTTCCTTTCTTATAAGGCATCATAGATTCTAGGTCTGCCATCACGGCTCCTATGTATCTTCCTTTAAGCACCAGTATGTTTCTTTTTGCGACCTGTTTTCTTTCTTCATACTCATAGTTTGAGATTGAATCTGTTATATTTGTTGCTACTTTTTCTGTGTTTGTTCCTGGATCATAATAGGTAATAGAGAAGTCAGAAGGTACTTCATATCCTTTAGGAACAACTGTATGATCTTTGCTATCTTTTACTACTTGAGTTTCATAATGATGAACACCATGTATTTTTTCATTAGTTCTATATTTACTAATCATATATTTGTCAAAAGAATATTGAGATAGAGGCCATTCATCTTCAACATTAATAATATTATTTGCTAGTAGCACTAGCCAGTCAAGGTATTGATCATTATATAATTTAAAAGCAACATTATCTGGTCTTTCATCTCCTATAATTTTATACTTAGTAAAGTTTGTAGCCTCTTGGAATACGCTAGAGGCAATCTTTGCTCTTCTAAAAAGATTTTTTACTTCAATATAGTCAGATATATTCTTTGCGTTTTTAAGACGACTAACATATTGTATGTTGGGGATCTGTTTGAAATATGGTTTAGCCATTGTTAGTATCCCATGCTCCTGGAGTCTACTGGATCTATTTGATCTTCATAATTAGGTTCTAGTTCTCCAAATGCCATCTCAACCCCATATTGGGTGAGTGAACCATTATTATATGTTGAGTAGGAACCACCTGGAGTATAGTTAACATTAAAAGAAGTCATAGCACAAGGCTTGAATTTATTTAAGAAAGGATGTTGACCACTTCCATTATATATGTACTCTAATTCATAAATGTTTGGGGTTATTAGGAAGAGATTACTTGGAGATCTTTTAGGTAACATAGATTTCTTAAAGGATTTAATAATTCTTCTAATCCCTCTTGCTTCAGATTCATCTCTCGGGGTGAAGGTAAAGTTAAATGAAAAGGTTCTTAGTGTAGGTCCCTCAAAAAGAAGTTCTAAGTTGGGGTTGATGACTGTACCAGTTGCACGTGCTGTCACATTAGCTCCTACTGCTTGTCCTGCAAAGTAAGCAGCAAGAAACTTTGCAGTCTTAGGATCTTTTATTACATCTCCTGCTCCACTAAAGAGATCCCCAGCAGCAGCTGCTATTTTGCCTGGATCTATACCAGCTAGTCCTTCTATAGCTCCCTCAGCAACACCAGCTCCCATTCTTTGGAGTTCATTTAATTTATCACCGCCCCAAGAAACTGCATTAGCTTCTGCAAGGTTGGGTTGCATGGGAAGTTGGACAGTGAAAACTTCGTTTCCAAATCTATTTCTGGTGTCAGATCCTGCATAATTGTTAGCTGCATTGGAAGGAGATAGTCCACCAGCAACATATTCTTTAGCAGTTATTTGAATATAGTCATAACCTAATTGCGATAACCTTTGTTCTGGATATCTCATGTACCTGGAGGTAGCATAGTATCCTGTCATTCCTGTTCCAAAAGTACCATCTGCACCTCCATCTGGACCACCTCTATCATTCAGAGATCTTCCTACTGAGGCTGTATTTGCTGCTGCTAGAGTTCCAGAATTACTAATTCCTTGGGTAGAGTTGTTACTTAAATCAGCAGCAGTAACGTTAGCTACTGTATCATGTTGAGTTATTGTTTGATCGTTATTAACTCTTTGATCTGTAAGGGGATGTATGACTCCAGGTATTCTGTTGTCAAAGAATCGTGCTCTATTATTGAGTGCCTCTGAGCACATTTGGGCGTTATCAGCTGCTATTGCAGCAGCATTACAACTATAATTGCTGATGTCATTTAAATAAGATGCTGCTACTTGGTTGGGTATATCTGTTCCTTGAGTTTGCCAAATTCTATTAAAATCTGCTGATGTTACTTGAGGTAATCCTCTAGCTCTTTGTGCATTATTATAATCATTCAGCATGTCAGTGCTGGGGTTACTCCAGGTTCCAGTCTGTCCTGAGGATGTGGAGTATGTTTTTGTGCCGTCTAAAGAAGTTACAGTTCTGTCTCCAGTTGCTGTATCAGCTGATATTTTTAAATTTAAATGTTGCCAGGGTCTTGTTCCTGTTGCTGTAACTGCCATTAGATATATGGTCTGTCCGTTAGTTATTTATCCTGAAATTCTGATATGGTATAGAGCGTAGGTCTTGTATTTCCATAGGGTATGCCATGTATAGATTTCCTATGGATTGTTGCCAGTCATAATTTCTAAACCCTGGCCAATGATAATTGATTCCTCTGAATCCCCATCTGAATAAACCTACACAAGCAATCAAAGGGAATTGATCATAGCGAATACGAGGAGTCTTTGGATCGTAGATGAAGGTATAATATCTCCCAACATCTGGAGCAACAACTACAGTATCATTAAGAGTTTCCATAATAGAGTACATCATATCATCAGGATCAGTCATGCTAGAGATGTCACTGACTACACTCTCTAATCTATTTGTTTCGTTTTCTAGATACTTTTCCTGTTCTGGATCCATTTGAATTAAACAATTGATCTTCAGTTATAACTTTGAATTCTAAAAGATTATCCTTGCAAAACTCCCTAGCATATTTCCATTTAGCTTGGTTGAGTGCATAGGTTTTCATTTCATTGAGATAAGTTTTGGTAACCCTGCTTTTTTTCTTTGGTGGTTCAGTTTGTCTTTTGGGTTTAACTTCAATTACATATTTTTTAATTGAACCATTAGACTCTTTGACTTTAATCAAATAGTCAGGATAATATCGATGCATTCTATTATCTAAAGGAGATAGGTAGGGGATAGAGAATTCTTCAGATGCATATTGAAGGATGCTTTCATTGCTATCACAGTACTGGAGAAATCTAAGTTCCCAACTACTTCTATAGATTATATTATTCACATCACCTACATATTTTTGAGGATGTCGTGGATGATATATTCCTTGGTGATACTTAGAATCACGAGGCATCTTACCTACATAGTAATAGTAATTAAATTTATTTATAGATGCCTGCTCGATATACAGGTCCGAATCCTAGCACCACAAGTGTGGGAAAAATTCGTACGTCAGATTTGAAGAGTAAGATCTTACATCTTTCTCAGACTTCTATATATCAGGTGAAAATTCAGCCTCCTTCTGCAGTGAGTAGTTTTTTGACAAGTAGTGGAAGGGGATTTAATTATGGTCAACATGGAGAGAATGTTGAATTAATGTGTGCAGAGGCATCACTTCCTGGAAGTTCCTTTGCTACTCATGATGTTACCAATGATTATGCTGGTGTGACAGAGAAGATGGCTTATAGAAGAATATATGATGAGACTTTTGATGTAACTTTTTATGTTGATTATAGTTATAATGTGATTGAATATTTTGATGGGTGGATAGATTTTATGAGTGGGATTGATCAAGGTGGTAGAACACGTAATGTTTATAAGAGTGCTTGGGCTAATTATAGAATGAATTATCCTGATACCTATAAGACTAATATTTACTTAACTAAATTTGAAAAGGATGCTGGAGGATATAATGAAGGTTTGCCTCCAGGAAGACGTCAGACAGAGTATGGTAGTCATCCTAGGAGTCAGTTGAATTATACTTTTGTAGAAGCATTTCCTATAACTGCATCTGCTATGCCTCTTTCTTATGGGGGAACTGATATTTTAAGATGTAGTATTTCTTTCTCTTATATGCGTTATGTTAGAGAGAGAGAATTTAGTTCTCCTCCAGGAGGTACTGGATCAACTCCTGCTACTAATAGTTGGTTGGATTCAGTTGATCAAGGTGTGATGGGTAACTTTTTAGATAGAAGAGGTAGACCTATAGGTAATTCTTTTACGACAGCCTAAATAATCTCACTGAATTGTTATAGGATATTATGCCTTTACCAAAAATAGCAACGCCGACTTATGAATTGGAGTTGCCGTCTACCAAACAAACAATTAAGTACAGACCTTTTTTAGTTAAAGAAGAGAAGCTTTTAGTTCTTGCATTGGAGAGTGAAGATACTAAGCAGATTACTACTGCTATTAAGGCTGTTCTTAAGGGATGTATTCTCACTAAAGGAGTTAAAGTAGAAACACTTCCTACCTTTGATATTGAATTTCTTTTTCTTAACATTAGAGGTAAGTCTGTGGGAGAGGAGGTAGATGTTAATATTATTGCTCCTGATGATGGAGAAACTTCTATCCCAGTTACTATTTCTTTGGATGAGATTCAAATAGTAGAACATGAAGATCATAATAAACAGATTAAATTGAATGATGATCTCATGATGGAGATGAAGTATCCTTCATTGGGTGAATTCATTAAGACTAATTTTGATCTTAATAATGAGAGCAATATGGAGCAATCATTTGCTTTGATTGCCACATGTATAGATAAAATTTATAATGAGGAAGAAGTTTGGTCTACTTCAGACTTTACTAAGAAAGAAGTAAGTGATTTTCTGGAGCAGATGAATTCTCTTCAGTTTAAAGAGATTGAGAAGTTCTTTGAGACTATGCCTAAACTTACTCATGAGTTGGATGTTGTTAATCCTAATACTGGGGTAAAAAGTACTGTAGTTTTGGAGGGTTTGTCCAGTTTTTTCGCATAGGGCTTATGCATATGGACTTGGAGGGATACTTCCGTCTTAACTTCGCCTTGATGCAGTACCATAAATATTCATTAACAGAGATTGAAAATATGATGCCTTGGGAACGAGACATCTATGTTGGATTATTACAACAGTACCTAGAGGAAGAAGAACAAAAGCAGCAAGCCGCTAATGCCAACAGCTAAAGTTAGTCCAGTAAAGATACTTACAGACCTTGGAGTAGATGCAACTAAGCTCAAAGATGACAAGGGGTATCTTCAGGCGCTAATGCGTGCTACTAATGCTCTTACTAATGAGAATCCAAATGATCAGAGGATACCTTTATTACAAAGAGAAGTTAAAAGAGTAAGAGCTTTAAGATTTGCTGCATCTAAGGCCACTCCCGCTCCTAAACAGAAAGTTCAACCTAAGACTCCTAAGGTTCCTACTGGACCTAAGGTTTCTGCTCAGAAGGTAGCAACAGCAGCAGAAAAGTCTAAGGTAACACCACCACCAGGGACCAAGATAGATCCCAAGAAGGTTGTTCCACCTGATAATGTTTCTAAAGAGAATGCACAAAAGATTAATGCTAATACTGAGCGTCAGGATAAAGCTGCTCAATTTAATAGCACTGTTTTAGCTCCTGCACTTAAAAAGATCTCTGATAATTTTGGAGATATTTTAGGTGGGTTTAGAGATCAGAAAAAAGCTGATGCAAAGCGTGCTAGAGAACAGGCCAAGAGAGATGATAGGGCTGCTAAGAAAGCAAGGGAAGAGAAATTAGAGACAGCACAACAAGAAGATGATTCTTCTTTAAAGAAAGCAACCGATACTATCAAAGATAAAGCAGGTGGGATGTTTGATAAGATTGGAAACTTCTTTAAGAATATTCTGGTAGGTGGGGCTATAGTTGGGTTGCTTAAGATTATAAAGAATCCTAAGATATTATTAAATCCTTTTATTAATGCCATCAATCTCTTAACCTCAACTATAAATTTTGTAGTTAAGATATTTGTAGATGCGGTAAGTATGCCCTTTAAAGCATTGTTTAAGGGAATTAATGCTGGATGGAGTTTTTTAACTGGTGCATGGAATAAGGCTATTAAAAATCTTCCTTTCGTTGGAGATAAACTACAGATTCCTGACCTAAAACTTCCAGAAGATTGGGGCGCTCCAGTTATACCTAAGATTCCTATCTTTAAAGCTGAGGAACCTCCAACTCAGAAACTTGAAGAGGGTGGTCAAGTTACTAACACTGAAGTTACTAATAATGTAGAGAAGATTCGCGAGATCCAGTTGGGTGGGGAGAGAAATGAAGAAGCTATTAGGACTGCAGAGAATATTAGAGAGGGTAAGGATAAGCCTTATCAAACAGTTCAATCACAGGATAAAGGTGGGGCTACTGTAAATGCTAAGGATATTTCAATTAAGGACGGTGGTAAGGT
>VTLG01002858.1_pt1 | contig 16509 bp, 3 predicted proteins | sample 4694571 | NCBI WGS metagenome assembly VTLG01 (sample SAMN12604809, study PRJNA352737) | marine metagenome | biome: ENVO:00000447; feature: ENVO:00000209|ENVO:00000569|ENVO:01000036; material: ENVO:00002151; isolation source: viral sequences binned using virsorter ...
AATATCTCCTTTATCACCATCCGATACTCCACCACCTCCTGCAGGTGTTCCCCAAGTATTATCACCTCTTAAAAATGTTGTATTACTTGCTGTACCTGTTGCCGATAATTCATCTAAACCAATAGTATTATTATCAATTGTCCAATCTGCTCCAGAGTTAGCAACTGTAATATCTCCTTTATCACCATCAGTTACTCCAGCAGCACTAGAATTAATTGTTACTTGACCAGTACCAGTAACAGATATATTTGTTCCAGCAACAATAGAAGTAACAATACCAGGTGCCAAATTATTACCATCACCTAAAGCATCATATAATTCATTAAAATTGGCATTAATAATATTAGCACCTGCTCTCAGAGTACTACCATCTCCAGCATTTGCCGAGGTTCCCGTATTTATTCCTACTTTAGCCATTGATTAGACTCTTAATTTTAAATATTTAGATTGCATAATTCTTAGATTTTAATTTCTGTGTTCTCACAACTAAAGAAGAAGTATGAATTCCTGTAGGATTTGTAGTTCCTCCAATACCAATACCGCCTAATGTATATGCAGGGTAAGAAATAGACTTAGTTCTATTATCTAATTCAATTCTACCCCAACTAAAGTTTCCAAATGGTATGCTGGAAGTAGTTCCTCCACCAATTGTATTAATTCCAGAAACTCCACTACCAGAACCTATATTATCAAAAGTATATTGAGTAGAATCAAAGTAAATATTAGTATTACTGAAATTTTCAGTGGAAACACCACTCATATTAGCATTAACTCTAATAACACTGGTTGTTCCAATACCAGTCTTAGATGCTTCTGCACCCACAAAAGATGTTACAACAACTGATACATCACTTACTTGATATACATTATCAACAAACTGAGTTCCTATTCCAATAATTTGATTATTAGTATCTCTACTTACTAAAGAAGTTTGTGCTGTACCTACATTTGATTGAGTTACTGTAAAGAAGTCATAAACTTGAATAGTACTCAAAGTAAGTGCAGTACCTACTATCAATGGATCTCTCAAATATGAATCATCAGGAATATGTAAATCAAAGATTAATCTATCAATACCACTAAAATCATCTGTACCAAATCCAACAATAACACCATTATCACCAGCATAAGAAGTTACTTTATCTGTTTCAGTAATTACTACAGGAGGATCTATTAATACCTGTGGTGGATTTGTAGCATCATATCCAACACCACCATTATTGGTAATTGTTATGCCTGTTACAGTTCCATTATTAATAGTTGCCTCTGCTGTTGCTCTAGTATTGTTATTAACTCCAGTAGTAGAAGCAATGCTCACTATAGGGGCACCAGGATACCCTGTACCGCCCGTAGTTATTACTATAGAGGAAATAGTACCACCAGTAGAAACAACCGCTGTAGCAGATGCTCCTACAGTATTAACTTGATTGTATATGGTAACACCTTTCTGGAAAGAAAGATCAGTATCATTCTCATTTTCTGCGTCAAAGAATGGTCTTAAATTATCAACCCAAACAGTAGTAGATCCAATTCCAACACTCTTAATAAGATAAGCAGAAGGATAAATGTTTGGTTCATACAAAGATCTATCTTTTCCAACTTCCTTTCCATCTACAATCTTATCTTCAGTCTGCCTACACCATACTACAGGTCTCATAAGAGTTTCATCTGTAGTATTGCCTGGTCCAAAGTATGGATTTGTACTTACAAGATCAGTAGCATCTATGCTTGTAACTATTCTAGGATCTTCCTGTAAAGTAGATTTTTGTCCTTTAGAAGGATCGTATCCAACTGTTAATTTATCACCTGGCTTAATAGTCTCTAAAATATCTTTAAACACAACATCTAAACCACCAGTTCCCTTATAGAATAGAATCTTAGAAGAATCTCCAACTTTAGGTGCTTCAGTAAAGGTAATTACACTACCTCCACTAAATGTATATCCTTCTCCAGGAACTTGTAAAATATCATTAATGAATATCAATAAAGCATCTTCAACATTAATATTAGAACCAGCAGAAGATCTAATTGAAAGTAGAGTTCCGCTTTTACTAATTCTGAAGGCTTGTGTATCACCATCAAATAAATCATCAAAATTATCAAGAACTTCAAGTGTTCCTATAGACCATCCTGTAAATTCCTCTGTAAATTCCTCTGTAACAGTAAGTTGGAATTCTTGGAATCCAGAAGTAGTTGGAATTCCTGTTGTTCCTCCGATAGGAACTGTTAAAATATCACCCTCACCATAACCATATCCAGTATTAGTAATTTCAAAATCAATTACACTAGAACCTTGACCAACCTGAACATCCACTCTTCCAGCAGTTCCAAATCCAATTTCACCATCAGCATAAATTAATGGTAAATTATCATAAGAAAGAGGGAAATCAAATACCACATCTAAAGATTTCTGAACCTTACCAGAACGGGCATAGAAGTGAGTTCTGCTTGAAACTCCAGTGTTAACACTAAATGTATTATTATCAATAATACTTAAAACTGTCGCTCTTCCAGTATCCGTTCCATTAGAAACTGCTTGATCTGTTGGTCTTGGTGCAATAATTACTCCTTGTACAGTTCCTCCATTTTTATAAAAAGTTGGAACAGTAGCTACACCAACATTAACTACAAATTCAGTTGCACTATTAACTTGAGTTACCTCTGTACCAGCATAATAAGGATCAGGTTTTCTTGGATATTTGTGAGTAGATGCATTACCATCTTTAGAACATGTGAATGACAAAGACTCTGTTCCAATCTTAATATTGGTTCCAGTTTTTAAAGTATGAGCACCAATAGTCAATACCATAATTCCTGTAGAAGCATCATAATTTGCATCAGAAACATTATGAGTAACTGATGCAGATGTACCAACATTAATAGTAAATGTATTTGCTGTTGTTGCAGCAACTGCTACCATAGTATTATGAATAGGATCAGTTGTACGAGGATATGAATGTAATGATGTATAATCATCCATTGCACATCTAAATTCTAGTGCATTTGTTGATACTCCAACAGTATCTGTAGTAAACAATCCATGATTAGCAACAGTAAATGTTACTAGTCCTACAGCAGCATTATATGCAGCATCAGTTGGTGTTAGTGTTCTTGTAGTATTAGCAATACTAATTGAATTTGAAGTAGAACCTGCAAATATATGCTGATAATCACCACCACTGGTTATAGCATTAGTTGCTGTTCCACCGTTCCATGTATGCGTATACTGATCATTCTTTGCAGAAACTCCAACATCAAGAGTAATAGTAGTTGGTGTTGTTGCAGCAATTGCTACTGAATTATTATAAGCATAATCTTCACCTCTTGGATAATAATGAGTAGAAGCACCATTATCTAATGCACAGGTCATTCCAATACCAGTAAATATGACCTCTTTTCCTATTTCATATCCATGATTTCCTGAAGTAGTTACTGTTGCAATTCCAGTTGATGCACTATAAGCAAATCCAGTAATAGACTTAGGACCAGAGTAAGTACAAGTAAATGCAATTCCAGAAAGAGTAACCTCATCACCTTGAGATAATCCATGAGGCATAAATGTCTTAATTTCACTTATACCTGTTATTGAACTATATCCTACATTAGTTACACTTCTTGGTTTGTAGAATACTTGAGAATTAGTAACCGCAACTCCTGTTACATGTCCATCAGCAACAGTAGCAGTACCAATCTTAACTATATCAATATCAGTAAGATTTTCTTGTTGAATTGAAACATTTACAGTTTGAATTCCTGATCTATATCCAGAACCAGTATTACCAACACTAATAGAAGTAATAGTTCCTGATGCACCTACAATTGCTGTTCCTCCAGCAGCAACTAATGGTTGATATCCCCAACCCTCAGTTGATCCTACTGATACTATTACTCCACCCAATGGACGCTTAGTAGCATTAGCATCTCTATCTAAAGTTTCTGGTTCAACTGCATCTCCAGTGAAAGTAATAGTTGTAATACCTGCTGCTTCTTCAAGTGTATAATTATAAGCAGCACCTGGTCCTTGGAATACATCATTAACTAAAATTATTCCATTTGCTGAAGAAATTCCTGATACATTTTGACCTTTTGATTTTAAAGTAAACTCCTTGTTAGTAGCATTAAATCCAGAAGAAATATCATCAAAAATATAATTCTCAGAATAAGTTTCAATACTGGTATTGGGTATTCCACGACGCATGAATGATCTGCCTTGGAAAATAGAACTCGTTGAAATTCCTACCCAATCTCTAGAATCTGGTGGATTTGTTGGCAAACTTTGAGGAATATTTCCATAAGGTGCTTCAGAGAAATTAAGTGTATTATCAACAATATTATAATTACCATTTACCTTAGTAATCATAGTATTTGTACCATATCCAGAACTCTTAGTTCCTAACCACCCTCTTCTCACTCTTATCTTATTAGTACTACCAATACCTACACCTTCAATCTTCATTATCTCATCTTCAACTTGAATCAAATCACTTCCAGTGAATGAAGTTATACCACTAAATTCAAGTAGATCGCTGGTAGTAAATATTTGATCAGCAAGATGAGTAGTTAAAGCAGTAGATACAATTGGTGATTGGAAGATATTATCTAAAGCAACAATAACTTTTGGATTTTGATTAGTAGAAGTAAATCTATGTGATGTGCCAATACCAACATCGGTAATATCAATTACTTCAGGAACTACCTTAAGTGCATTTTCAGCAGTAGTTGCTACTTTAACCTTATCAGCATCAATTTTAACAACATATAATTCTGTTGGTAGATATGTTGTAGAGAATCCTAATTCAGGGAAATTAGTATTAGCAATTCTTATTGCATGTGTAGATCCTATTCCAGAACGAGCATATTTAATTTTCTCACCACTTACAAAGAAATGATTAGGAATTGCGATAGTATTAGCATCAATACTAACAATAGAACTATCATTACCCTCAAAACTTCTTTGGAAAATTTCGTAATTATTATGTGTTAAATCAAATGCTCTCTTAATATCTCTATCAGTACCAGTATAATCACCAAAGAATGCTTTTACAGAACCTGCTTCATTAAGACTCATACTAGTCTTAGCATCATCTGTTATTCTTAATGCATTAGTATAAGCATTAACTTCTACATCAATATTTGGTGTTGGAGTAAAGGTAACTTGAAGATTAGTAGTTCCTCCAACATTAATATCTAATTTAGATCCAATAGTACCCAGTCCAACAACTGTTTCTACATTACCAAACTCAACTTCATAAGTATTACCTAAACCATCTTCTTCAATATAATCATCAACAGCAATAAATTCAGACATCTGATATCTATTATTTGTTTTATCAGTGACTTGAATTATAAAATATCCAGCATCAAAAATATCATCAGATGCAATTTGAGATTCAAATTCTGCTATTACTGTAGGTGTTGGATTTGCACTAGCACTAATTGAAGTAGTTCTTGCTTCTATCCTTGCATGTTTCAAATCAGCAGTTCCAATACCAGTTGCTGCATCAGTCGCTAAAGCAACTTGAAGAGTATTAACTACTGCAGTTGTTCCTATTCCTACACCTGGATGGAAATCAACTTTAACATTTCCACCATCAATATAAGCACTATAAGTTCCCAATCCAGCAGCAGCCAAAGGTGTTAATGTTGTAGATAATTCTCCGAATTGCATTAACTCCACATTAGTTCCATCATGAATAATATTCAATTCCTCCATCTGATATTCATTATTTTGAATACCTGTATCAGCTGTAATATTAACAAGTGTTTTAATAGAACGATATGTAGAAGCAATACTAACAATATTGGTTTGAGTATTGGGAGCAACTTCCGTACTTTGAGAATCAATTAAAGCAACTCCACCCAAACTTGTAGCACCAGTAGAAACAAAATCATCATTTAGATTATAAGAAAGAGCCATGACCCAATAGTCATTTAATGCAGACTGAGTAGGATAGAATAATAATTGTCCTTCATTACCCAAAATACTAAAGTCAAAAGAACCTTGATCATATTGACTCTCAACTCTACCATATTGATTCAAATATGCAGTAGAACTATCATGAACAAGATCAACAATCATTAATTGCCTTTGTCCTGTAAATCTCTTATCTCTTACAAAAGTAATAAATTTTGCAGAACGAGTATCATCTAAATTAAAACTTCCAGCAACACTATATGCTGTTGGTCTAGGATGACTATTAAATTGTGGACTAATATCATCAATTGAAAGTACTCTGTTACCAATTGATTCATAATAATCAGTAAGAACTCTACTATTAAAAATTATTTCATCAGATGCTATTTTATAATCTAATGTTAATGAATTTTCTTTTACTAAATCAAAGTTATAATCACAATTTAAATCTCCATGTCCAATTAAGTCATTAATAACTTCAAAAGAAGTTAAATCAGTAGATAATCCAACTGTCACATTAACATCTTCATTAGTCTCTAATTGGTAATCAGAGAACTTCTTAAATCCTAAAGTATGATTCGTACTACTTACAAGATCATCCCAAGTATCAAAATCAACTTTAGATCTTAATGAATATGCAAAATTTTGATAATAGAAACTATCCTGAATTCTTTGCATACTAAAATTAAGAATTCCAGACTGAGTTTTATTTCCTTTATCAACTTTAGTGAAAGCATTTAATTTAAACTTAGCATCGTATGTAGTAATTGATGATGCAATTCCTTGAGTATTTGAAGATTGTCCTTTGATTAATTCATTTAATATAAAATTATCAGGAGACGATATTTTTAAAACACCATCATTAGTATCCCAAGATTCGACTATACCAGTTGCAGAATTTGATTTAACTTCTTCACCAATAAAGAACTCATTAGTTTTTAATTCAACTTGGAATAATGGAAAATGTTTTGCAGGAATAATCCTTCCGATAGAATTAGAAGGTATAAATTCTCCAATAGTTTGACCTGCACCAATCAAATTACCCATATTATAAACTACTGTTGCCCCTATTCCACCTATATTTGGATGAGTTGCAGTAATTGTAAATAACTCATAATCATAATTAACAGAATTATATCCTAATCCTGTTGAACCAACTCCAACACTTATATTCTCTACCATTACCTTATCATTTACATTAAATGGGAAGGTATCTGCAGTACTAAATCCAACATTTAATTCAACAGTTACATCTTTAGTATTGGGATTATATGAAATACTACTAATACCAACACCATTTGAATTTTCAATAGGAAGAATAGTAGGAGGTAGCATAGACATACCTGTACTATTATTTAAAATTTCTACTTTAGAATTTCCTAAAGTATATTTTAAATCAACACCAGGTAATTCTTTTTTAGTATCTCCATCTAAAACAATTAATTTAGGTGGTAAAGAATATCCTTGGCCAACTGATGTCACACCAACAGATTTTAAAGATCCCAAATCTCTAATTACCACAAATTGAGGTAAATTAACACTAGGTTCTAGAGTAGGGTCAGATGGAAAATCAAATCCAATATCTTGAATCTTAGTTTTCTTTATTTTACCGATAGAAGTACTAGCAGCTTCCACTAAAGCATTATTACCACTCTTAGAGTTAATAGTAGAAATACCAGGAAGAGAATAATAATTTTGTCCTTGATTAATAACTTCAAACTGCTTTATAGGTCCATAAGCGGATTTAGAAGTAGTATTGTATGTTAATACTGAAGGAGTTGGTGTATATGAAGATTGTTCTGGTATATTTGGTATAGAATACTTAAATGAGCTAGTAGAACCAAGAGTAATAGTTTGCTCACCATTATAAAGACTATTTTTAACCTCAATTTCGCTATTATTAGTTACTGGATCTATAATAATATTTTTATATAATTCAGGTAAATCATTATCAGAAATTGGATTTAATTTATAATATAAAGTCTCAGGTATATTCTTATCTACTTTTAAAGTAACTTTAGCATCGGCAGTTACACCAACAGTACCCGTTCTTTGAACTTCAAAACTTCTATTGATTTTACTACTTTTCCATTCTTCAGTAAAATCTTTATCAGTATAGAGATTTAATGCAAATGCTGGATATAATACTCCTTGATTAATATAAGAAAGGGAAGAATCAGATAAATCAAATACTACACTAGAATCTTTATATACTTTTAGTAAAGGATTAATTTTACTAAATGTTGCATCTGCAGCACTTGTAATATCAATAATTACTGGTTTTAATAAAGTAGATTTATGATATGTTTCAGATAATTTAAATGTATTATTATCAACTTTTACAATAAAATATATTCCATTATCAGTTAACCCACCTAAAGAAGTAACAGGAGCATTATAAATGACCTTTTCGCCAGTTAAATATCCATGATCACTAAGAGTAAATGAATTATTTGTTATGTTTATATTAGCAGCAAGAACTGTAGTAGGATCAACTACAAGTCTTCTATTATACTTGTTATACTTAAGAATAAAGGTTTTTGTATTAGAAGGATTAACTGAAACATTAACTACATCATTATTGGATAATCCATGTGTAGATGCAGCAGCAACTGTAACAATATGCTGAGAAATTTCTCCAGTTATTGGTTCATAATTCGTTTTAAAGCTATGGTATACATTTGTACCAATTCCAGTAAAGAACAGCGTTGTAGACCCGTTAAACCCAAGATCAACGCCATTAAAGGTACCTGTTGAACCCAGAGCAACTCTTACAGTTGCTAGACCAACTAAATCATCGTCAATTTTAGCAACATAAACCGTAGAAGGTAAAGTAGAAACAGATACAGTAGAATCATAAGCAATAGAAATTCCAAGACCAGTATTTGGAGAATAAGAAAGTTTATCACCTGTTCTTAATCCATGATTTGGAATATAAAGTGCTTTTGTAGGAATAAAGACTTCACTAGTACCAGAACCAACATAATCAAGAGATATAGTTGTTCCTATACCAACTCCAGTAAGAGTTCCTAACCCAACTGTATGAATTGGATTAAAATAAATTTCTTTATTGACTCTATAATTATAAGTTGTATTAAATCCAGCATTAATAGTTAATCTTTTTGGTTTCTCATAAGCAACTGTTGTTACACTATGAGAAGATCCCACAGTACCGTCAAATTCTCTCAATACTCTAATTCTAGAATATAAAGGATCTATATTTAAAACTTTTACTTTTTCTGCACCAATTTCTAAAATATCATTACTTTTAATTCTATCATTATTCAAATTACCAGAAACATTTAAAAAAGTAACTATACCCGTCGTACTTACATCATCAATTGCTATGGTAGTATTACCAACTCCTGTTAAAGACCAAGTATGAGTAGTAACTCCTACATTATAAGTACCACCAATTTTAGATGATGTAGTAGATAATCCACTAACAGTAACTAATTCAGTATTCCAAAATTCATGAGGATTGGGTGAAACAATCTCATAGATTCCATTAGTATTAGATGGATAAATCTCTACACCAGTAATAACACTACTAGCAACACTTACACTAGTTACTGCTTTACCATCAATATGTGATACTTTAGCATCTGCTCCTCTACCCTCTGTGTTTGTATTATCAAAAACTACAGAATCTCCAACTTTATATAATTCTCCTCCCGTTTGTATTCCTATACTTTCAATAGTACCAGGAGATATACCTGTTATATCAATCGTTTGTTTTAAATCATTTGGAATAGAAAGATACTTATAATTAAGATCTTTAGCAACTAAATTATATGGTTGAGTATTCCTAAACCATCCATCATAATTAAATTTATCCTGAGATGCTAAAACTGAAAAATTAAAATCATTAGGAGTAGAATTATAATTATCTCCTATTAAATATGGGAATTTAGGTTCTTTATATCCATCAAATGGACCTGCAGATGCAGCAACAGAATTATCAACAGTTGCAAAATATGCATAAGTTCCATTTGGAAATTCTGGAGTAACACAGAATCTTCCATTATTTTTGTCTAATACTGTATCATCACTTACTTCATTATGAGAATAATCTTCAATAAAGAATCCTTCAGGGTAAATTGAAATAGGAGGTCTTCCTTCTTTCAAATCTAAAGAATAACCAGATTGCATTTGAGCAATTACTCCACCTTCATTTGTAAGGTAACCATATGGACCATATATTGGATTACCATCATATGCCCATCCAATTATAGGAGAATGGAATTCTGAGGGTATTTCACTATTGTTTACTCTTCTTAAATCAGGTCTATTATATAAAGTTTTACCAGACTGATCTACAGAATATACAGATTCCCTAAGTTTTCTTGGAGCATATAAATGAGTATACTGTAAACCTTCCTGACCTTTTACAATAAATCCATCATCTTTTGTAAAATTAGGATCTCTTTGAAATAAATTTATATTCCAAGTTTGAACATTTGGTTTTAATTTAAGACCCTTTCCTGATGTTCTAATAGAAACAGTTGTAGATGCTTGTACATATCCAACACCACCTGATATTATTTTAACATCTACTAATTGATTATTTTCTATTACTGGTGTCAAAACTGCACCAGTACCTACTCCATCAATATCTAAATTAGGAACACTAGTATAATCAATACCTTTATTCAAAATAATAATATCAATAATAGCACCATTACTAACTATCGGTTCCACTTGAGCATTTCTTCCTCCATTAACAAAGAAAACTGAAGGAGTCCTATTAAAATTAATAATTTCAGATGAACCATATCCAACACCATTATTTTCTAAATGGATTGAAGTAGTTTCTCCTCTAAAAATTGGTTGTATCTTCGCAGTAAAAGTTTCAGTACCTACTGCAGGTATTCCAATAGTACCAGTTAAATTAACGCTAATCTCAGGATAATTAAATGTCTGGGTACCTTCACCTTTTGATCCAATATTAACATACTGTTGTGTATCATATAAGTCTTTTGTTAGAGATAATTTAAAATTATCTTTATCAATTGATGTTACATAATACTCAGATCCATGAACTAGACCCTCTATTATAGTTCCATCGGTTGTATATTTAATAACCTCTCCAGAACTATAATCATGATTATCAATTGTAATCTGATCTAAAACAGTACTAACTCCCACTGGTTGTACTGTTCTCTTTTTATTTTGATAATTACTTCCAGAATCAAGAACATTAATAGAATCAATAATTAATTTTCTACTAACAGATCTCAAAAGTTGTTTTCCTACACCATAATCAGTCAAAGAAATGGTATTAATACCTGCTACTGAAGCTTCAAATGTAGAGTGAATTCCTACAGTATATGGATCTTTAACATTTACAAAATAATATGTGGAAGGTATAATTCCACCAACCTCTGTTTGTCCATTGGTAGTATAAAGAACTTGTTCTGCATTTCTAAATTTATGATAAACAGTTCCAAATCCAATAGTATTATTGGCAATATTAACTGAAGATGTAGTAGCAGCACCTGCAAAAGGAAGACTAGCATTAAATGAAACCTCATGAATTATAGATTTCATATTTGCAGAAGCTAATGCACCTTCTCCTGCACCACCAGTAATAGTAATAATAGGAGTTTCTATATAATCAAATCCAGGATCTATAAGTTCAATTCTAGTTAAAGATCCAGAAATAGCGGGATATCCTGTTGCTCCAACTCCTACAGAATCGGATATATTTAAAAGAGGTGGATTTGTAATGCTATATCCTTCTCCACCACTAATTACATCAACAGAATTTAATTTTCCATAAGTAATAAAATCAGTGGATTTATAATTTTCTATTTCAACCCCATTAATTAGAATACCTGTAGTTCCTGGTTTAGTGGGATATACAACACCATCTTCTTGAGGAAGAGATATTTCTTTTAAAAGTTTTTGTGATTGTAATGTACTATTTCTTAAATTATAATGTTCAATTATACAATCAGTTACATTAGAAGGATTATTTAAAAAAATAAAATTTGAAGCTTCAATATTTGCTCTACTAACAGCAAGTTTGATGGTAGTAGAATCTATTCTTTTAACAAAATATAAACCTTCACCTGGAGGAATTCTACCACTTACTAAAACTCCATTATCATTACCATCTATTACAAATTCAAAATCATCGGCAAATAATGAAGATCCTACCTTTAAACCAGTGTAGGATCCACCAAATGCATCATAATAGGTATAAGAAACTTTTTGTGGGATATAATAAATTGCATCACCAGTATATAAACCATGCTCCTCATTTGAGATCTTAAAAGTGTCTTGATCAAAGAAACCAGAAAAAACTACTGATCTAGTAGAAACATTTAATGGTTGCTCATTATAAGATGGAAGAGAAGGAGATGCTATTAATAAATCATCATCTTTTTTATAAACATTCTGAACATTGGCAGTATATATGTCAATATTAGGAAAAGTATTGGACTGTGCGTTTGATAAATTCCTTTGAATAGTACTTTGATTAGTTGAAATATTTCCCTGTCCTTTAATTGTAAAAGCATTTGATGCATTTACCGAAATAATAGTAGTTTGCCTATCAATTCCATCATAACCTTTAAGAATAGCAGTATCTCCAATCTTAAAGATGGCATCAGATTCAGTAGTTACTTTATATACTAAATCAATACTATCAAGTAATTCTACTTTACTAATATTATAAATGGGAGATAAATTATAAAACCAATTCTTTCCTTTAAAAGTATTATCCTTTACACCTAAAGTTTTAATTTTTGCAGTATTACCCTTAGCATATCCATAAGATTCATTAGAATGTTCTAATTTATCTAAAACATTATTAATTCTTACTTTAATAGTTTTAGTCGAATCTTTAAAAGAAGTTCCGTATGCATAAGTAGTGATTCCAATATTTGCAGCATCTTCAATAATTCCTATTATATTAGAACATCCAAAGAATTGAGTTGTTGATTTTGATGTATAAGAAACAACTCCTGCAGTAGCATCATTATAAATTACTGATAATTCTCCAGAATTTGCAAAATCAACAGTTGAATCAACATTAAGTACAGTATTTCCTATTCCAACTTCTCCAATTACCCTAGTTTTAGGATGAACAGAGAATGCACCATACATTGCACCATCAACTCTAGAATCTCTATTATATCCACCATCAACACTTAATTTATATGCAGTAGTCGCAGTTCCTGTCCAAACTTTCTCTACACTAGTAATTGGAGCATATGCTTTTTCAATATCAGTGCCATATGCATTTTGAAATAATGTAGATTCTTGCAAATCTACTGGATCACCTTCAATTGCTTCAACAACTAGATCATTAGTTATTTGATGTTGTGCATTTGATGGTGTAAAAAGAAATTCACCAGGTCTAATGATTTTGACTTCTTCATTATATAATGCTTTAAATAAAATTTCAAAAGATTGATCTGTACCTTTGCTTAGATAAAAATCCTTTGCTTGTTTGATAAAAACATTTTGATCAAGGTCAACATGTAAGGATCTGTTTTCAAGTCCAGGTAATAGTTGGTATTTGGTTTTTAAAAGAAACTCTTTAAGAAAGAGAGTACTTAGATTCGTTATCTCAGACCCCTTTGTATGCGTCTCAGAGGTGGTTGAATTGAATACTAGTACATCTGGATCACTATCTGACTTATAGGAAGATATACCACAAAAACCCCTTATACAACCAGTAAATGAAGTATCTGTTTTTCCAGTATAAGTTATAATCTCATCATCAATTTTTAAGAGTCCATAACTATCAGGAAATCCTTTAGTTCCTTGCGAATAGGATGCTATATCTACAGTAATGGTTTCTTCAATATCAGTAATGTCCGAATTCAAAGAAACCTTATCAACTAGATTAGTAAGTTCATCTATTTTAGAATATTGATCAATATTTTGAATTAAATCAGTAGGAGCACCCTGATATTCATTTGCTTGATAATATGTCTTTAAAAATTCAGAAACCAGCGGAAATTCATCCCTGACATATTCAGGAAGCTGGTTTTGAACTATATTATTAAACTGAACTCTTTTTACTGCCATTTTATGATCTTACTAGTGTTCCGTTTTGATAACTGGAGGTTACAATATATGATGATGCTGAAGGATCCATTCCTGAAGAAATGTCATCAACAACTGTTTCAAAATTACTGCTACTTATATCTAGCTGCAAATATAAGTCCTGTAATCCAACAACATCATTAGATTTTGGACATGCAGATAATTCTATAGTTTGCTGACCATCTTTCATCTTACCAGATAGCACATTAATTGGATTAATAGTTATAATTCCTTTTTTATAATCAACAGTTCCTACATTTCTCCTTACAATAGTTGGACTTGTTGAATTAGGAGAAGGAAGACTGAAGAAAAAGAGAGAACCAGTCTCTTTATTAGTATTAGGTATATCAGAAATATAAAGATCTTGTGTAAATCCACTTACTTTAAAAGAAGTAGACTTAATATTATATCCATCCATACTCTTAATATGGAATTCATTTCCAAACCCAATTTGATACTCAGCAAATGCATTAACTACAACTCTTAAGTCCCTACGCATTTGAAGGGTTGTAATATTAGAAGTAATAGCATTTGAACTATCATCAATTACCTTAAGGAATTTACTATACTTAAATCGTGCTCCATATCTATTTAATTCAGTTGATTCTCCGTATTTTGTAGCATTTTGTATTGCTAAAGTCGAAACAGCAGCAGCATTTGGTGCTAAATTGGTGTTATAATAGATTTTAGAGTCAATTTCAAGATAAAGATACTTCAAATCAAGAATTTCAGGTACAATTCCTGCAACTGCATACTTTTTAAGCTTAGTTTTGATATTTTCTTTAATCAAATTAGGTAAAAAATCACCTGTTCGTGGTTTTATGCTTATAAAAACCTTTCCATACTGAGGAGGTATCAATTCTTCACCTCCAAAAACAGAAATTGACTCAGTTTCGGGATAAATTCGTGATGGAATTAGTGTTTCATAGTCATTTGCAGTCAAAGCACGATTTTGAGAGGCATAAATGCGTGGTGCATACTTTTTAATAGACTCAACTGTCTCAATATTCTCTCCACCTTGGGAAGAAACACCTGTAACAAGTAAAGAAATGCCACTTGTGATAGAATATTCTAAATTATTGCGATTATAGAACAATTTTCCTGCAAATGAGAATCCAGTGATGCCATTTGCACTATCTCCGTTACAAGTAATGTAATCTACTGTAATAAAATTACCTCCAGTTAGAGATTTTCCAAAAATATCATCTCCAAAGAAGATTTCATACCTTTCATCTTCAATTTCTTGTAAAAAATAGACTAAAGAATTTTTATCTATGTCAAAAAGACTATCTTGATAAGAATATTTGGTTCCAGTTGTTGATTGTTGGTTATTTTTGACTGTAACCGTCATTAAATTGGTATCAATACCAGAATTTGGTAAAGTAAACTTCTGATTTGGATCAGAACTGCTAAAAGTAAAATCTTTTGATAAAAGTGTGCCCTGATAAATCGAAATATTGTTAAAATCTGCTTTTCCATTATAAACTGGGACTGTAATATCCTCTAAAATGCAAAAAACAAAGGATTGATTGCCAAAAGATGAGTTTGTTGATGCTACTGGACCTTTTTTAAGGGTCAAAGATGAAGGAACTGGGTTAATTGTACTTAAATCTACACTAAAACTAACCGTTGCCCTTGCTGCAGTCCTTGAACGGGGTACATATCCTATATTTCTTGCTAACGAAACAACATTTTCTCTTAAAGTTGCACTATCAATGAATACTTCATTCGTTACCATGTTGGCATTGTATGAAGTAATGTAAGTATTGTATGCTAAAACATCTAAAATGGTTGAAAGGTTAGACCCTTCAAAGTCATAATCAGTGAAATTAGCATTTGTTTGCAAATACTCTTTAAGAGTAGTCTTAACTTGATCGTAATCAAGATTAGAAAAATTAACTAACGGCATTTTACCTAGCTGTTTCTAAAGCGAATTGTAATTCTTGAGGTGGTATATCTGCACCTATAATTTCATATATGATCACAACATCATAAGTACTATTATCAAAATCAGGAACTGCTTCTACTGATACTAATTCTACCCTTGGTTCATAGTTTTGAATAGAATTTCTTATTTCATCTACAATAAGACTAGCAGAAATGTTATCTAGATTTTCAAATAGGATATTTCTGACATTAGAACCAAAATATGGATCAAAAGGTTTTTCACCTGGTATTGTCATAACGATATTTCTTACCGATCTAGCAATTGCATTAGCATTTTTTAGAGCAATAAGATCATTTGTCATAGGATTTTTTCCAAATGACATACTAATATCTTTAAAACTTTGACTTACCCTTTGTAGAGGCACTATATTATACCGATTATCTTTTATTTATAGGGGTTTATGACTAAAATTCCTGAAGGTTAGCAGAATTCGCTCCATTATGCATTAAATCTACCTCATAATCGAGTCCATCGGGTTCATATAAGTCATTTTCTACCTTTAAATCCCTTTTTTTAGGAGTTTGATCGTCATTTGCTATCTCTCGTAGCATTTTTTGATGTTGATGGTTGCCCAGATTGTCCAAGA
>VTLG01006359.1_pt1 | contig 16508 bp, 22 predicted proteins | sample 4694571 | NCBI WGS metagenome assembly VTLG01 (sample SAMN12604809, study PRJNA352737) | marine metagenome | biome: ENVO:00000447; feature: ENVO:00000209|ENVO:00000569|ENVO:01000036; material: ENVO:00002151; isolation source: viral sequences binned using virsorter ...
CTTTGATTTCCACTTCTTATTGAGTGATCAATACTTTCTATCCAAACTTCATCTGAAAAAGTTGATCCATTTGGATTAGTTACGTTTACCTTTACTCTATCTCCAAAGCCTAAACCTAATACTTTAGGCCAAAGTGTTACATCATCTCTTGGATTTATAGTTAAAGTATCTATTCTTTCAATAGGTAATGCTGTTTCGCTTAATTTTTGTTCAATAATTGACTTTACATTAGCATCAGAAGTGTTTTTAGTGGTTTCAGTAGAAGTTTTAGCTGTATATCTGCTTACACTATCTGCGTCAGCTACATATTGAGCGCTTCCTCCTGTTCTTGTCCATTCATAAACATTTAATACTTCGTTGGTGTCAAAAGAAGTAACTACGTCTGTATATGGTAAATTGCTACCAGAATTATCAAAAGTAGCTTGCACATCAGTAGCTTTAGCGTTTGATAATTTATAGTTTCTATTTCTAAAGGTAGCTTTACCGTCAGGTGCCATAAAAAATTGAGCATTTTCTGCTGTTTCACATTCTCTCATAGCAGTTAAAAGATTTGTAGTTAAAGCTTGTTGTTGTATGTTTAAGGTCCCTGTATTTATATCTCTTAAAGAACTAGGGAAGCCAATAGAATTTAATAATCTTGTAACTCTTACAGAAGTTAATTCAGCCGCGTCTGCATACCCTAATCTAGTTGATACGCCTATTTCTGAAAAGCCAACTTGCCCAACTTTCCAACCAACAGATTGAATTGTTTGACTTTGAAATATTTTTAAAGCGTCCACTGCTCTAAAAGTTACAACGCTGTCTGCACCTAAAGCAGGATAACTTACTGGTATTTGATCTAAAAATCCATAATATAAATCATAATTACTGCTGTCATAAGTTGCTTTAACTCTTACAGGCTTTAATGGTTGAATTTTAGTTCTTGCATTTGCGCTGTCGTAATAATGAGTAGTTTGAGTTGGATTAAATCTATTATCTGCGTTACTTAAAAGCAGTTCACAAGATCCAGCAACAAATTGGCCTAATTCATTACTTCTTCCTCGTCTTATATTAATCCCTCTTACATAACTAGAAACATCTGTAAAAGTTACTGAACTGTCAAAAGGCTCACTATCAAATCCTATCTCAACAGTTAAAGTAACATTACTATCAAACGCTACGGACATTAGATTAGTACCTTAATACCACGCCTTTGAGCTTGTATCATAGCACTTGCAACAGCAGTAGATATTTCATCACTGCTTGATAAAGCGCCACCTACATTTACCACTATAGAATTATTAGTATTTGTGATCACACCGTTAGCGTCCATTGTACCAAATCTTCCACCACCAGAGCCAACAGGACTAGAAACATCTCCTGGATCTAAAGAGCCGTCCTCACTAAAAGTTTCACTTTTTGCAGGTGGCATACTTGGTGGCGCAGATGATCCTGTACTACTTGTTCCACCTCTAACAGCATTAAGTGCTTTATAATATCCAGCTACTAAATTATCAAAACTTTCTATACCCATATCTGCAATTTGTTGCATAGCCAAACCAAAACTTTTAAGGTCTTTTTGGTCAGCAAGTGCGTCATCTAATTCTTTTTTAGCTAAAGCCATTTTCATAATGTTTTCAGGTGTATCAGCAGTTGCTTCATTTAATTCTCTATTAGCTTCAGCTAAAGCTAATGTTGCTTGTTCTAAGTCTCTTTCAGCACTTAATACGCCCTCTTGTGCTCTCTCTAAATCTCTTTGAGCAGATATTTCTTCATGTGTTGCAGAAATACTAGCTACTCTTAACTCTTCTAATTTTCTTTTGGCTAGTTCAAGTTCTTTTTCTTGAAGTGTATTTCTTTCTTCTTGTTCTGTTAATCTTTTAACAGCTTCTTCTTGTCTTAATATTGCTATTTCTTCTTCTAGAGTTACTTGTTTAGAAATTTCTTTTTGTTTATTTAAAGCTGTTTCTGCTTTAAGTACTTTTTCTCCTGCAAGTCTTACTTTTGTATCTGCTTCAATTTTTTTAGCTGCTAACTTGTTTCTTGCTGTTTCTAAATCTGCAATATTTTCGTTTATATCTTCAATAGCCTGCATAGCATTTATAACTCTGCTTAAAGTAGGTATTGCGTTTTCTTTACGCTCTTTATTTAAAGCTGCTTCGGCTTCGTCTAATTCCTCAACTGAATCAGTTAATCTATCAACTGTGTCTTTAGACATAGCCCATTCTACTTCTAATCTTTCAGCATTTCTTCTTGCGTCTGTTTGTGTTATATTAAAATCTCGTAAGGCTTTATCTACATCAAAATAAGTTTTTCCTATATTTTGCCTTCTTACTTTTTCTTGTGCTTGTTCATAAGCTTCTACTAAAGTTGTTTGTTGTTTAAAAGCTGGATTTAAATAACTTAAAACTTTAAGTAACCCGTCAAAACCTCTAAGTAGGTCTTTAACATCATCAGGTGCTCTACCACTTATTACATCTAAAAAGGCATTAGTGGCTTTTATTGCGTCTAACATAGCAGGCTCGTATTGTTCTACAATAGCTAAACCGAGATCAATAAATTTATCTTTCGCCAGTCCTAATTGTGCTTTTAAACTCTCTAATTGTTTGTCAGCAACTTCTTCAGTAATCCCTGCACTATCTCGTAAAGCTTTTTCATATTCTCTAATTTGGTCGCCTGCGCCACTTAATATTTTTACAGCGTCAGCAACACCACGATTAAGTCCTAATTGATCTAAAGTAGCTGCTTTCATTTCGTCGGACATAGGGCCTAATACAGCGTCTAACTCTTCAATAATGTCTGCTACGTTTTTCATGTTGCCCTGTGCGTCAAACATTTCTAAACCTAAAGCTGCAAATTCATTTTTATTTTTAGCTGTTGCTCTTGGTATATCTCTAAGAACTTGGTTAAGTTTATCTCCTGCTTCTGCACCTTTTACACCTCTATCAGCAAAAGCTGCTAATACGGCAACACCCTCTTCTATATCTTTATTTACTACCTTTAAAGCTGCACCTGCTTTTGTAGTTAATGCTTCAGAGAATTGTTGGACAGAAGCGTTTGCTAATGTGTTCGCTTTTACTAATACATCTGTAACTCTTGTTAAATTTTCTAAGTTTTGCCCTGCGTCTTTAACTGTAAGCCCCAAAGCCGATTGTGCGTCTGTTGCTAAGTCAGTAGCAGTAGCCATATCAAACATACCTGCTTGAGCAAATTTTGCTACTTGTGGTAAGGCAGAAATAGATTGTTCAGCATTTAAACCTGCTGATGCTAAAAAGAAATAGGCTTCAGCTGATTGTTCGGCCGAAACTGCTGTTACAGAAGCAACATCTCTCGCTGTTTGAGCCATTGCTTTTTGTTCTGCAACACTTGTCTGCATGATTGCAAGTGATTGCACCATTTTATCATTAAATTTTATATATTCGCTTACAGCAACAGACAGACCTTTAGCTAAAGCTATACCAATAGCAACGCCTGCAATTTTTGCAAATTTAGCTAATTGTGCTAATTTACCTGCTGAATTTTTTGAAGAGTTGCCTAAATTATTTAATTGCTGTTTAGCAAGTTGAGCCCCTTTTGTAACTATATTTAAAACTACATCAGAACTTGCCATTATTTATTCCTTTTATTAGCTTCTGCTTGTGCCATTGCTACGTTCTCATCATTCATTTTCTTTTCCCAAATATAATAAGCTATCCAATTATTATATTCTAATGAACTCATTGTAGTCGTTAATTCCGCAACAGTCATGCCTAAGTCTCTAGCTAATCTATGTTGGAAAGCTAGATCGTGATTAGTCTTGAAATTGATCTGCCGAAACAGAGCCTCCAATACCATTTAGCGTATTTATTTCTAAGAATATATTATCAATTATTGCACTATCTTTTTTATATAATTCATCTATATCTTTATCAGATAATTTGGGATCAATAATACAAGCCTTTAATAATTCCTTTTGATAATCAAAAGCGTCAGTTTCGTTAGCTTCAACAATTCTACCTAATTCAATTTGTTTTGCTTTGCTTATTCCTTGTAGCTCAATAGAATATCCCCATTCCTTAATCTCGTAGATTTTAGTAGGAACATTAGGAAGTTCTTTTATATCTTCTAATTTTAATTTTTTCAATATAATCTCCTATATAACTTAAATTAAGTTTAGTAGAAATTAATTTTAATGTGTACCGCGAGTAACTGCACCAGATACTTGCAAATCTGCTGAATAACCAACAACATCACCGACAGGGCTTGATATTGCGTAGTTTGTCAATATTGCCTCGCCTGTGTACTTAACTTTACCTGAAGCAGTTCCCTCTGGGGAATACTCAAAAGATAAAGTTGCTGATTGTCCAACAACTGCGCCAAATATTGCGTCTGCTGTTGCGTCCCAAAGACCAGTTAAACCCATAGTAGAATCTTTCAATCCAACTATGTAAGTTTTATTACTAGCTCCTAGTACGCTTGTTTCAGCAACATCTGCTGTTTCTGGAAAGTCCACATTATTTACATAAGCTGAAATATCAGTAAGTGATCCAGATGCGTTATCTAGTTTAAATACTGAACTTTTACCATGTACAAATGCCATTTTCTCTCCTTATCCATTTCGTCCAAAACCTACAATAGCATTTATTGTCGGTGTCGAACTTCCTCCGATAGTATTATAGACACGTATGTATCTATTTATCGTTGTTCCACTATCAACATACTTGACTTGTGAAGTCGCAGCTGTTGCTTGTGTGAAAGTTATTAAATCAACATAAGTAACGTTGTCTGCACTATGTTGAATTTTTACATCTCCTGTTGGGCTTGTTCCACTAACTGATGTAACTATTAAATAAGCCCCACAACCATTTGAAGTAGATGAAGCATTGTCTTGTGCGCTACCTTGTGCAGCTGTTGTAGTGAAAGCTGAAGCAGTCAATACTGTTCCGTTCCACATTCCCTCGTCTGGCTGAACGTCTATTGAAGTAGCAACTATATCGGCTACTGGACTTGATACGCCGTAATTTACTATATTACCTTGAGCGAAAGTTGTTTTATCTCCTGTATCTAATCCGTCAATACCCATAACCAAATCAAAATCTGAGCCACCCAATAATGGTTGAATTACACCGTCAGCTGTTGCGTCAAAAAAACCTGTTAAAGAAAATGTTCCGTCTTTTTCGCCAGCTATATAGGTTTTATTATTATTTCCAAATGTTGTGCTTTCAGCTGTGTCTGCTGTTCGTGTTGCGTCTATGTTATTAAAATAAGAACTATAGTTACTTGAATTAACATAAATCTTAGTATCTTTTCCGTGTTTAAAAGCCATTATCTACTTCTACGCCTTCTTCTTCTTGTATTTCCAGAGCCGTATTTACCCATTATTCTTCCTCATCTTTCTTTTCATACCAAGCCTCATTTTCTGGTGTTGTAGGATCGTCAGCAATAAAATGTCCTTTTTCATCTCTAGCTCTTATTAGTTCCTTTTCTTTTTTCTCATCATATTTTTCTACAATGTTTTGTTCTTTCAACCATTTAAGACTTTTCTTTGGAACGACAGTATCATCTATTACAGATCCAGCTTCCAAATGTTCGTCTTTAATATCAAAACCAATATTTACTTTTAACTTCATGCTATTACTTCTACCTCAAATTCTACGCCTAAGTAATCTATATTATTAACAGTATAGACGCCATAATTGGTTGCTTCAACAACTCGACAAGATTGTGCTGAGCCGTCTAACGTTTGATCACTTTCAACTTGTGCTTTAACTGATGAGGCCCCAGAGCTTGCCAAGTATGCGTCCAATGTTTCTTGACTATCCTGTGCGTCCACTCTAGACATATAAAGAAAGATAGGTATTGTGTATGTATCTGCACCTCTAGCCATTGAAGTATCATACTCAATGGATTGGACAACACCAACAACTGCTGTCGGTGGCTCAATGCTGTCAGGAACGTAGTTGTAAACAATTAATGAGCTTATGTTTCCTAAATTTGTTCCAATGCCGTTTCTTATACTTGTTAAACTCGCCATGAAACAATACTAGCACATAAAAAAATCCACCCATGAATTAACACAGGTGGATTTTAGTTTTTTTTATTCCTTAAGCATACTCACAAGCGCTTATGGAAGTCCAAGTTGGTTCATGAGCTCCCATAGTTTCTGCTTCTTTTTCTATTGCAACAGCGTCTCTTATTTCTTCTCTGTTTACAATGTCCCAAGCTTCATTCTCGCTTAATCCATCAATTACGTAAGTATATTTTTTAGTAATTGTTATTTCTACTGTTTTGTTTTTAATTGTCATTTTGTTTCCTTTTTTTGTTTTGTTCATACACCTATTATATTAAATCTAAGATTAAATGCAAACTTTAAGGATCAATAGTAGTTGCGTTTTTTAATTTATTTTTAAATTTTATCGTAATTTTGCAGGTCTAGATCGCTTCCACTGCAACTCAACACTTTTAGCAGCTGCCTGTAAAGCTAATTTTCTTTTACTTTCGCTTTGTTCGTAGCCCATTTTTATAAATGGAACTATTGGCGTTCCTTTTTCTGAAATAGATTTAGCTACTAAATAAACAGGTATGCCTTTAGCATCTGCCCATTTCTGTAAAGGTGCTAATGGTGGCCAATGTGGTTTTGTTCTATCAAATCTATCTTTATCTTGTGGATATTTTAAATTTTTATATTTGTAATTTCTATCCATATAACCATGAACATAAGAAGCATAAGGTGTAGTAGAGAATACTTTAACGCCACTAGGTAATCTTCCTCTTTGTGCTACTTTCTTATATTTAATTTGAGACTTTAATTTGCCTGTAAAATCTGGTGTATTCTTTTTAGCTTGATGTTTGACTATTTTTCCAACTGCATTGAAATAATTTCTTAAAGGTGTTTTTAATAATTTAGCTTCGTCTAACCTGGATCTTAATTGTTTGGCTCCTAAAACTTCTATTTGGAAGTCTTTATTTACACCAGCCATTATAAAGTTCTTTTTATATAGCCTTTAATAAGTTTCATAGCATCAGGATCAAATTTATTAAACAATTCCCCTGTGCCTGTTTCTGGATTTCCATAAGTAGAAAATGGACTATCTTTTCTTTTAAATAATCTTGTAGCTTGTAATAATGTAGCTTGTTTAACAGCATGAGGAACAGCCGACCAACCCCATTGAGCAGTTATTTTTACTTGCTTTACTATTGTTGAGTCAAATCGTTCTGATGAACGAGTATCTAATATAGTAATTGCTGTTATTGGTTGATACTGAAGCCCTGCAACTTCGTTCCCTGCGTCTAATGGTTGAGTGTAAAAATCAGTATTTATTGTTAGCGTTGTATCGTGTGTTCCGTCATCAGAAGTATCTATTAAAACTGCTAAGCCACTTGGCGAAGATATGTCTGGAACATCTAAATATAATGGATTGATAGGTGTAAAATATTTAGTATCTGAACTTGTTTGAAAGAAAAACCTACCACAAATAGCGTCTATTTCTCTACTAGCACTATCAACTGCGCTTTCTAAATTAGAATCTTGGCCACTACCACTTAAACCTAAGTAAGTTTTTAACTCTGCAAGCGTGCAGTAGCCATTAGTAATGGCCATAAGTTTTTACTTTCCTTTATTTTCAGCAGGTGCTTTAGCTTTAGTTCCAAGTCCCCACTCTTTTGCTTGTGCGTCTGATACTTCAGATCCAGCAACACCGAGTAGTTTTCCTTTAGCCCAACCTTTTGGCATTTCACCATGTTTGGCTTCAGCTATTTTTCCTGCGTCATTCATGTAAACATCTTTTTTTAGTTTCATCATTTTCTTTCCGACTTGCAACTCGGCCTTGCCGTTAAAACTAGACCGAGTTACTAAAGTCATTATTTTTCTAAGTTACTTTCGTCCTTAGAAGTTTGTTATTTTAGCGAAAGCAGTAGCTCTATAAATAGGCAAGCCCATTCTTACAGTTGCTTTCATAACAATAATATCTTTTACAAAGTTTTCATCATGGCTATCGGACATAGCTACTTCCATTCCTTGTCTTGCAACAATATGGATAGCTTGACCTCCGCCAAATACACCAACAATAGCGTCTCCTGCTGTGGTTTCAGTTGAACTAACAACTGGAACACCCCATAATCTTGGTGTAACAGCGTCTCCGAAGCTACCAGCTCCAACAAATAATGGATTTAAAGCTCCATTAGTTGAAACTGCATTTACTTCAGTAACGACTTGATACCAATCTGATGGGTGCATTACGATAGCGTCTGGATTCATAAAAGCGTCTTTCTGAATTTCAGTGATCGCTTCAAAAATTTGACCAATTCTCTTTAAGTTTCCACCAAAAGAAGAATAGTTAAATGAATTAATTCCAGTCTTGTTGAGAATACCAGTTAAGTTCACGCCTGAGCCTGAACCACCGATTATTTGGTCGGAAATTGTTTGTCTTACCATAAACCTTAATCTACTGTCAATGTAACCTTGTGCAGCTGAAACGTCAGCTAAAAGTTCTTCAGTCATTGGAATAAATGCACCAATCTTTCTGATTTCCTCTGTTCTCTCTGTGAATGCTAAAGCGTTTTCACCGAGTGCGCTTCCTTCGGCTGTTGGAGCTGCATTGTTAGTATATGTAGTTTCCTCAAGATACTTGTACTGATATTGGTCAGTAGTAATTGTATCTATTAAAGCTGGAATAACATACGGGTCTAACTGTGCAGACTCTTGGATTCTAGGTGCTCTTACAACACCTGGAGGCCAAGTAGTTTCAGTTACAGTAGTTTTAGTTTCTACTCTTGGGTCCCACTTGAGTTCAGATTTAACATTTTTAATTCCTGTTTCCATAAAAGATTTGTAAGCGTCAGATTCTAAGAAAGATTGTCCTAATGTTTTAGGTGCTTCAACTTTTTCAGCGTGTATTGCTTTTGGCTCTACTGCTTTTCCAGCTTCAACTGCCTGTTCCATTTTGGATTTTTCGGTCTCAATTTTAGTAGCTTCTTTTATTTGATCTACTAATTCAGACATTCTTTCGTTTCTCTTAGCCCACTCTTCTTTTTTTTCACTATCAAAGTCTGTTGTTTCAACATCTTTGAACTCGTTAAGAGTGTTTTCTCTAAGCTCTTGTAGTTCCTTTTTGAGTGTTCCTAATTTACTCATAATCTCCTACAATTCCTCGTCCATTGTTTCCAATAGGACTTTTTCTGTTTCTAAAAGAATTGTCGTATCGTCTAATTCTTCTTTATCTTCGCTTTCAGCACCTGCTACGTCTAAAAGACTATCTATATCTTGATAGACTTCTTGTAAGCTGTCCTGTAACTCAGATAAAACCTCAGTAGACTCATCAGACAATAACTTTTCTTTTGATATGCGTAAGGCAGTAAGCTCCTTAGCACGCTTTAACACTGCTGATAACTTGATAAGCAACTCATCAACGTCTGTGCTAAATCTTGTTCCTGTTGGTTGTTTTATTTCTTCTATATCAGATTGTTCTTTAACTAGAACTGTTTCGGTGTTTTGATTAGCTCCAACCAACACTGGTGATACTTCCCAAACTTTTACTTCGTTTAAGTATCTAACCTCTACTTCTTCTTCATTGTCTTTCTTAAAAGTACCATTTTCACTTTCCATGACTTCATAGCCAAAAGACCATTGTTGTAAATCGCCCATAGCTTTAACTGTATTAAAAGCGTCTCTTCCTCTTTCGGTGTCCATAATGAATTGACCTTTAAACACAGCCCTGTCTTCTTCCTGTATTATTTGACCTCTACCGATTACGTCTTTCCAATCGTGAGCCCAAACCATAGCTACGCCACGATCACCATAACCAGATTTAATTGAATTTGGCCTAACTACATCGCCGTCACTATCTATCTCATTGAAAACTGAAAATACTGCTTCAACTTTTCCTTCTACCTCGTTGGTAGTTGTTAATTTAACTTCTTTATGTTGTAAATTTTTACTCATAATAATCTCCTATTATATCCTAACTTCGTGAAAAATCATAGAACACCTACAATTACATACTAGTCCAGCAGGAGCTCCTTTACTACTATCCCCAGGATAATTCATAAAATAACCTTGTACTGAAAAATCTTCTTCTTGATTTACTCTTATAAGGTCCATAAAAGCATGAGCGTCTCTTACAAGTCCGTCTCGTCTTGTTATCCATTCTTTTTGTAAAATAAGTCCTGTTTGTTTAGCGCTTTGATTTAACGACCAATTACTTAAAGCAGTTGTTTCTGTTCTTGCTATATTCATAGCTCTACCTAAATTCTTTTTACCTAAACTATCTGATATACCATTACTAACAAAATTGTTGAATTTAGATCCAGTTAAACCTAAATTATTTGCTTGGTCTATTGATTTTCTTAATGCTGTATTTAAGTTTTTCTTCATAGTGTTACTCATGTCTGGAACGTAAGTGTTTAGCCTTTGTTCTATAAATCCTTTGGCTGCTCTGTTATAACTATTTCTATTCAAAGGGATCGCTTGACCTCTTTTTCTTCTTGGGTGGAATCCCTCTGCTATTATTGTTTGTCTTGGTAATCTTCGCCTGGATCTTAATATCTGTTCTTGTTCTGCTTCTGTATATACATAATTTTCTTTAAATTCATCTGGTAATAAAAGTTCTACTTGTAAATAAGCAAAATCAATAGCCAAACTTTCATATAAAGGTGTTACGTTCTCTATCCAACTTTTACTATTTCCGTCTATTACGCTATTTAATAAAGGTATTATTCCAGATATGTTTGGTGGATTTTCGGCTAATGTTTTATTAATTGCTCTAACTTGACCTTTTAAATTTTGATAATATGCTTCAGCCATAACAAAATCCCAATTACTTAAAAGTTCATTATAAGATTTCCAAATATCATCTTTAACTTCTGCTCTTTCAAAACGAGAAGTTCTTTTATCCCAATCTAAATCTCTTAATTGGTTTCTTCTGTTTATTAATTCCCTTGCGCTGTCGTAATTATTCTTCTTCTTCATCTTCATTTTTTTCTAACCATGTATTATGCACTCGGCTACCGTCAGCTGTAAATGAATAAGTATCTTCTATCTTTTTATTTTTTTTTGGGTCGTTACTATATCTGGATATTTGTCTTAATCTTCTTTCAGCTAATTCTCTTGTAGCATAACAACCCATATTTCTACCAGAATCTTCTGCTATTACACAGAATTGGTTTTCAATTTTCCTAATTACTTTTTGTCCTTTGTTATTATCGTCTTCTGTTTCTGTTGCGGCTTCTGGTGTATATTCTGGCGTTTCTTGTTCGTTAGCAACTTCTGGTTTAGGAATTTCTAAATTAGCAGGTGTTGGTATTACATTCATTCCAAGTAAATATACTTCTTGTTCTTCTGTTGTTGGTAATCCTACTTGTTCCCTTGCTTCAGCAACTGTTATCCAACCACCTTGAACGCCAGTATTTAATCTATTCACTAAATCATTTTGGTCTGTTTGCAAGGCCCTCACGTCTGAGAAGTCATATTCTGCTTGATACAATGAGCTATCTTCATAATCCTTTAATAGGATTTGTTGAGTAACTTCTTCTCCTACCATTCTCCATAAAGGGATCAACTTATTTTCAGTAAAAAATTCTCTTAATTCTCTAGCGTTTGAATAAGTAGCATGCTTTAATCCTGCACCTAAGCCAGCAAGAATAGCTGGTACTCCTAACACAGCAGATATTCTTTCTTCTGGTACTTGCCTTAATAATCCAATATCTAAATCCTTTGGACTAAATGCTAATTTTTCTATATTCATAGCTCCACTCATCACTAATGGCTTGCCTTTATTTTTACCAGAAACTTTTTGTTGGTAAGATTTTGATATTTGTTCTGCTTCTTCTGGTGTAGGCCCAAATTCATCTTTTGGTGTAATCATTACACTTGGAACACCCATGTTAGACAACAACGCAGTAGCCATTTGCCCTGCGCTTTCGTCCCCAAAAATTTCTCTTAATACTGTATTTAATGGGCTGTAACCTTTTTTGTAGTTCTTAGGATCCAGGCCAAGTTTAAAATGTGCTATGTCTTTTTGGTCTATGTAAAGTTTTTCTCCCCCTGTTTCATATTCATAATGAGTTATTAATTCTTCCTTAGTGCCTTTCGGTGTTACATCTTCTGGCATTAAAGGATATAAAGCAACTAATTGTCCTGCTTCGTTTTTTTGTTTTAACAAATAAGCATTACCAGATACGTGCATACCATTAATTAAATATTGTTGTACTACATCTCCACTCATAAATGGATTAGGTCTGCGTAACAATAAAGATAATGGGTGGTTTGGTATTATTTCTTTTTGACCTTCTGAATTTATAGCACAAACATCTAAAGTCGCTTCAGAAAAAGATAAGCCAAGAAGTTGTAAACAAGCAGTAACAGCACTATTAGACTCACCGTTTCCCAATCCACTAACGTTCCAATTCCCTGCACTTGTATTATATCCTTGTATAAATTGACTTCCAAAAACACTTTCTGCTGGATCATCTCTAAAGAAATTATAACCTGTGCTTCTTTTTGTTTCAGTTTGCTTTCCAAAGATTACATCTGAAATTTTTCTTCTTTCTACCAACTCGTTTCCTTTTAATTAAAAGTATTCAATATCTAAATAGTAGTATAAAATAGCGTAAATTGTTAGTAAGCGAACCATTTTCTACCTGCTTGTGTTTCTAAAATAGCATAAGCCAAACTATCCACTTGGTCATCATGTTCTCCCTCTGGAAATTGCAACATCTCTCTTTCCAAATCATCAAACCATAAAGCATTTTCTAAAAAATGGACTTGCCCTTGTTCCATACGAGCAGATAAAGGCATAGCTCTACTTACTTTATCTCGATCTGCTTTTAATTCTCTAACAGGAAGTCCCTCTCTTCTTGCTATTTGAATTAAAGCTAATTGATAACCTGCCCTTTCTATTCCTATATAGTCTAAATTATATTCATTTAGAAATCTTTTAAGAACAGGAATGATGTCTGGTGCTTCTAGTCTTTTCCTAAAAACTTCGTAAACCAAGACATTACTTTTTGGCGTAACCCCAGCGATAGTAACGACTGTATAATCTGCTTGCTCTTTTGTAGAAGTCGCAAGGTCCACAGTCGCAAATTTTCCGATTGAGTTATCCAAACATCTCTCATCTTCAAGTATGCAATATTTATTAGTTTCATAATTTCCCTCGTCATTAAGTTCAGTTATATCTTTCATTCTAAACCTTTTAAACCAATTTGTCTGAAACATACCACCTGTTAATTCAACAAATTCAGCTAAATATTCTTGACTAAATAAATACGATCCAATTTCTTTTCTAGCTATTTCTATTTCAGATCCAGGAACATACGGATTAGTAGAAGTAGGTAATTGCCACCTTTCCCAATCATCTCTATTCTCTGCGTCATGGAATATCTTTTCAAACCAATTAAAACCTTTTGGTGTACTAATAAATAAAGCTCCACCTTGCCTCTCTGTTAACGTAGGCCTTATTACCTCTGCCCATGTGTTTTCTTTCATAAAAGCGCACTCATCAAGCACAACAAAATCAAGCCCTGCACCTCTTAATCTATCTGGATTGTCTGCTGAACGTATTGAAACCATACCACCTGTTGGCGTAATAATAGTTTTTTCACTTTCTTTAATCACTGTTCCGTATTCAACACCTATATTTCTTAAATCTTTCCAACCCTCTAAAGCCATAGCGTATGTTGGTGCTATCCACCAAGACCTTTTTCCTTGCCATGCCTTTTCTAAACATAACCAAACGCCTAATCTTGTTTTACCCCAACGCCTGCCTGCTGATAAGACTTTAAAACGTGCATTACTCATGGCTACTTCTGTTTGTCCCTCATGTAATTGAGGTAGTGTAACCTTATACTTTCTGGTGTTTATATCGCTATTTAATTCAGTTTCCATAATCTACAGTAATAAAGCAGTGTATTGCTTCAATGCTGATAATAATACTGTATTTACAGCATTAGACACTGTTTTTTACAGTATTAAAGCATTAGGCTGTGTTATTGCTGTATTGCTGACGTTGATTCTATTGCGTTTTTTAGTAATGAAAGTCTTAAAAAAGCATTAGAAACAGTATTGGTAGCATTACTGTTCCATTGCTGTTAAATATAACGATATACAGTATTAAAAACAGTATTGAAGTAATTAGCTGTTGTATTGCTTTCTTTTTTTAAGACGCTATTTTAGAGTTTTTAGACGTTATTTGCTCAAATTTAACATCATACATAGCAGGAAGTAACATATCAAAATCTTTAGCTTTAAACCTATAAACGTCCATTTTAGATCCAGGTTTATCTATTTTATAGTGTATTATCATTCTTTTTCCTTAAATCTACATATAATCCCTCAAACTTTTTAATAGCATTACAGCATTCTTCCCCCATAGCAAGAAAAATACTTGGCGCTTGAGATGATCCTTTCCCTTCCCCGTTTAATAAAAACTTTATTCTCCCTTTTTTAAACAATATAGCGTCTGATTTAATAGCCCATTGATGAAACCATTTAGTGTCGCTACGATTAAATAATAAAGCAATTCCGTTTCCGTGATTTATAAATTTTTCTAACCATAAACCCATTTCTTTTCTGCTGTATGGTGGGTTTAACCAAACTCTACCATACCAATCTTTTTCTAAACCATTATCTTTTATTGAGTACCAGTTTTTAACAGGAATATATTCTGGCTTATTTTCTGGGCTTGCTGGATCTAAATCAAACTCTAAATCAAGTGTTTCAAAAATATTAGGTGGTGTGTACCATTCAACGCTATCGCTTTCTCCTGAATGTTCTACAAAACCCTGCTTCATTCTTCTTCCTCGTTTTTCTGTATTACTATTTCGTTTTCTCGGTCTAATTTAGCGCCGTCCGACCAATTTAATTCAATTTCTATAGGTGCGTTTGGGTCTCCAGATAGCTCTAGTCTATCTCTACGACCAAATTTATCTGGATATTTACGTTCTAAAACCCAAGCGTCTGCTTGCCAATTGCCGTCTTGTCCTGCTTTTTCTATTCTTCCTAGTCTTCTTACGATCGCTTCACTTTCAGCTTTGGTAACTTCAACCCAAAAAGACTTATAAGGCTCAATTCCTTCTGTTGCTTTTTTACGCCACATTCTAAAGGTACTTGCATTTATTCCTGCGTAATAACAAGCATGCTCAATATAAGAGCCTAATCTTATTGCGTTTAGTAAACGTTCTGTTAGTTGAGTATCGAGAAGTTTATAAGGTTTGTTATTAGCCATAAGCTCATAATATATACTAATTAAATTAAATCAACGATTTATGACTTAAAAGTAGTAATTCCTTACATAATTCATAAGGTATTTTTGACTTCTCATAAGCATTTTTCATTCCTTGAGTACCCGTGCGACTTCCTCTAGGTGCCGACTCATGACAGCTATCGCCGTTTTTGCACATTGGTTTTGGCTCCCAATCAAGATTTGTCCATATATCAGTAGGTTTCATTCTATTTTCTCCATACTGGCAATATGTAACTGTTTTTCTTGGAATGTCTTTCATTATGTCTAATTTTCTTAATTTTCCTCTCGGATTTTCTATAAAAAAGAATTGAGGCCCCAAATAGTCAATTATTTCTATTGTTTTTTCAACAATAGCCATTCCATATTCTGCTTCTTTAGTCTTTGGCGTATGATCCTTATTCCAATGATGACCTATGCTAGACACACTAAAAAAAGTGCATGGTGGACTTGCCCAAATAATATCTATGCTAGGTAAGTCTTTATATTTAAAGTCAAATATATCAACTACAAAGTCAATAGAATTATCTGGATTTTGTTTATAATCAGTAGTAAAAGTGTTATAGAAATCTGCATTCCATAAACCCATTTCTATTTTAGCTTTGTTTAATTCCCATGCTGTTTTTGTAAAACTACAACTACCTGCAAAAAGTTCTAAGACGTTCATGTTGCTATCCTTTCATTCAAAGCCCATTCAAAATAATATGCTTTGTGCTTATTCTTATAGTCGCAATCACAAGCTAAAGTTTCAATAGGCATTTTTAATTCTTTTTTAAATTTAAAGACTAATTTTCTTATGTTTCTGTTTTCCATTCCACAAACAACTTCGCCTTTAAATAATCTTTCATAATAACTTTGAGCCTCAGCCCCTCTAAATACAGGGGCCGTAGGCTTTTTAGTTATTAATATTGGCTCATGAATGTAATTACCAGACATGAACTACTTCTTCTTTTATTTTCTCTCTTGTTTTTGTAGTTTTTGTTACAGTCCAATTAGGTAATGAAACGATAAAGACACCATTGTCGTCATCAGCATTGTCTAATTCAAACTGATTTAAGTTATCAACATTCATTATGCCGATACTTAAATTTTTGCTTTCCAAATTGTTAGCGCATACCTGCACAAAACGAGCAGAAACGTAGTCGCAATCGCTTCTTCCGTCCATTTGTTTTTTAGTTTCTTCAAGCAATTCCATTACACTAGAACCTTGCCAGTGTAAATAAATTGCTGGGCTTATATTTTCTTCTTTGTCGTCTTTAAATAAGTCTTTAAATACGACTCTAGCTCTGTCGCCCATTACTTACCCCCTCTTCT
>VTLG01013393.1_pt1 | contig 16504 bp, 12 predicted proteins | sample 4694571 | NCBI WGS metagenome assembly VTLG01 (sample SAMN12604809, study PRJNA352737) | marine metagenome | biome: ENVO:00000447; feature: ENVO:00000209|ENVO:00000569|ENVO:01000036; material: ENVO:00002151; isolation source: viral sequences binned using virsorter ...
CCACCTGAATTTTCTTCATATAGTGCAACTCAAACAGAACGTAAGAATCCTGATAAGAAACGATATGGTTTTATTGCTCAAGAAGTTAAGGAAGCGATGGATAAGGCAGGTCATCCAGATTTTACTGTTTGGAGTGAAGATAAAAGCGGTCAGCAAGAATTAGGTGAAATAGAATTTATAAATCCGCTGGTAAAAGCAGTACAAGAACTATCAGAAAAGGTAGAAGCTCAACAAAAAGAGATAGAAGAATTAAAAAATCAATAAAAAAATCGTATTTCGTATATTTATATGATATATATTATTATTAACTAACAAAACTAAGGAGTTATTAAAATGGCTGATGAAATTAAATTTACAGATGAAGAGTTAAAGTCTCTTAGTGATTTAAGTCAAAGTTATCAAAATATTCAAGCTTCTTTTGGACAAATAAAAGTTCAAAAGATTCTTAACCAACAACAAGCTGATGCATTGGAAGAAGCTGAAGTGAAAATGGATGCTGATTACAAAGAAATGCAGGATACTGAACGTAAGTTGGTTGAAGAGTTGAATGAAAAGTATGGACCTGGTCAATTAGACCCACAAACAGGCGTATTTACACCAGTACCTCAAGAGGAACCTGCTGCTGAAGAAGCTGAAGCTGAAGAATCTTCTGCAGAAGCATAAATAAATCCTTAATCGGTTGTATTTTGAAAATTTTCATTATATTTATATATAATGAATTTTCATATTAAATTTTTAACCTTTAAAGGAGAAAACACATGGCGGAGAGAATAGTCAGTCCAGGTGTATTTGCTAGAGAAAGAGATTTATCTTTTTTACCTCAAGGAATTTCTGAAATAGGTGCAGCTATAATAGGACCAACAAATAAAGGTCCTGCTTTTGTACCTACAATAGTAAGAAATTATGAAGAGTTTGAGAAGATTTTTGGATCTTATAATAGTAATTATTATACACCTTACACAGTAAAAAATTACTTAGATAGCGCTGGTTCAGCGACAATAGTAAAAGTAGGATATCTTGGTGGATATAAAGTATCAGGATTTAATATAGTAGTAAGTGGTTCTACAGCTACTGCTGCAGCAATAGGAGCAAATGCTAAATTTGTTGTAGCTTCATTTTTACCAGCAGTCAATAATAGTAATGGAGAAGGATTAATAAGTGGTTCATTTGTTGACGCTACTCCTGTCGCTGGTGAATTTCAACTAAGATTAAATGGTTCTAATGCTACTGCTAGTTTATCAGGAAGTAGTCAGACATTGAAAGAAAAAGGTTCACCATCAGGAATGACGGCCGCCGCTTCTAATTTTCTTGCAAGACTGGTACCAGATTCACCAAACGCACAGAATATTGGTGATGCAGAGGCACCAGCTTATATGTATAAGTTTTTTAGAACAACTGTAAGTTCTTCTTATTCTGCTGGGATTATAAATGATACTTCTATATTAAGTATAGAAAACTTAGCTGATAACGCTGTAGATTTTAGTACAGGCGCAGAAACTATATCAACCGCTAATGGTAATTATATAAGTACTATTACAGGTAATTCAGACGCAGCTTCCGCTCGTACACCTTATATTCAATCACAAAAAATAAGTGGTACGCCTCAAAACTTATTCAGAGTTTATATGAGAGCAGCTGGAACTGAAACCAATAATCATTATATAGTAATAAGAGATATTAAAAGACCTCAAAATTCAAATTCTAGTCCAGAATATGCAGAGTTTGGATTACAGATATATGAAGTTAATGGTAATCTTGTAGAACAGTATAATAACTTAAATATGGATCCAGATTCATCTAATTATTTAGTAAAAGTAATTGGTGATGAATTTTCTACTGTAAATAACGATGGTGAAATTACCACTTATGGTGATTATCCAAATATGTCTCGATATATTAGAATCGGTGATCATAAAGAAGATACTTTTAGACAGAATAAATCATTACAACCAATGGGATATGCTTCCGTTATAGATCCGATAGTATCTACTGCTAGTGTTCCAAGTGCCTCTTTTAATCGTAGTCAAACATTACCTCGTAAATTTCCTGGAGTTTACAAAGAAGACATTCCATATGGATTCAAAATAGACCCAAGATTTCACGATGATGAAATAGCTACAAATAAAGAGTATCTTGCTCCAATTCCTAAGAGTGAAACTACAGGATTGAATGCTGATTTTAATTTAGAAGATATGTTAGGGTTTGGAACAACTGCTTCATCTGAGTATAGTAAATATACTAATTTTGCAATATCATCAGGTGGATTGAATATATCTTCATCGGTACAACAGTTGAAATATTCTGTTCCTTTTCAACATGGATTTGATGGTATAAATCCTAGTAAACCAAAATATACAGGAACTTCAATTACATCTACAAATGTGATGGGATATGATTGTTCATCAAATACTGCTAGTGGTTCTGTTGCTTGGAAGAGGGCAATTAATGCTGTTAGTAATCCTGATGAGTATGATATAAATATGTTGGTAACTCCAGGTATTATTCACAAACATCATTCTGTTGTTACTAATCATGCGATTGATAAAGTTGAAGCTAGAGCTGATTGTTTTTATGTATTAGATAGTTCTGATATTGATGATAATGTTGCAACTGCGGTTGATAATGTAGTTAACTTAGATACTAATTATGTAGCTACATATTATCCATGGGTTAGAATGGACGATCCTTCTAAAAGTTCAGGAACAGTTTATGTACCACCATCAGTAGTAATACCGGGCGTAATTGCTTTCACAGATAGTGTAGCTCATGAATGGTTTGCTCCTGCTGGATTAAACAGAGGTGGACTAACGAATGTTCGTATGACTAAGAAGAAACTTACTCATACTGATAGAGATACTCTTTATGAGGGTAGAGTTAATCCAATTGCTTCATTTCCAGGTCAGGGTGTTGTAGTTTTTGGACAAAAAACACTACAATCTAAACCATCTGCTTTGGATAGAATCAATGTAAGAAGACTACTTATCAGATTGAAGAAATTTATTGCTTCTTCTAGTAGATTCTTAGTATTCGAACAAAATGATTCATCTACAAGAAGTAGATTCTTAAATATTGTGAATCCTTTCTTAGAATCAGTTCAATCCAATAGTGGATTAAGTGCTTTTAAAGTTGTAATGGATGATTCCAATAATACACCTGATGTCATTGATAGAAATCAGTTGGTTGGACAGATATTCATACAACCTACGAGAACTGCAGAGTTCATTGTATTGGACTTCACAGTAATGCCAACTGGCGCTGCATTTCCTGAATAAAAAGGGGGTGTAAAATAATAAAAGGGGTTCATAATTGAGCCCCTTTTTTATTATATATATAATATTTATAATTGTTAAGATTAAAGTCATCAATGTCTTAATAAAAAAGTTTAATAATTAAATTAGGAGAAAATAAAATGGGTGTAAGAAGTAATTTATTAAATAAAGCTAAAGCAGTAGCTCCAGGTTTGCATAATTCATTCTCAAGTGAAAAACTGTTGATTATGGATCACGAAACTGTAACAGAAAATGCTGATGCGTGTAGTCCTAGTATTCCAGTAACTATTATTGATAATGATGGTAATGAAGGTATTACATTGGCTAATGGTACTACTGTAGGTCAGGTAAAGATATTTATATCTTCAACTGCAAATACTGTAACTTTAACTCCAGCTACCACAGCAGGAGCTTATGCAACTATTGCTACAACAGAGATAGGTGCATGTTATATGCTTATGTGGACAGCAGATGGTTGGGCTGTTATTTCAAGAGCAGGTGGAGCAGCGGCAGGAGCAACTGCTGTAGCAGCTTATCCAGTATTAGCTAGTTAATAACTGTTTAAATACAAATGAGAAACCTCACTTTTTAGTGGGGTTTTTTGTTATTTAAAAAAACTATGAAAAAACTATGAAATAAATGACTAATAACTTGTATCGATTTTTCAGTTTGTTTATATTTATATATGAAAGAATTAAACACTTATTAGGAGAACTGAAATGCCAGATATAATCGATCCTTCAGAAATTATGTTCACTCCGTTTGAACCTAAAATCAAAAATAGGTTCATAATGTATGTCGAAGGAATACCTGCATATCTTATTAGAGCAGCTGCTCGACCAACTATTACATTTGAAGAAATTGCTTTAGATCATATTAATACAAAAAGATATGTAAAAGGTAAAGGGGAATGGGAACAATTAGAAATTACTCTTTACGATCCTATTGTACCATCGGGTGCACAAGCCGTTATGGAATGGGTTCGTTTACATAAAGAATCTGTTACTGGTAGAGATGGATATTCAGACTTCTATAAGAAAGATGTTACTATTAATGTTTTAGGACCAGTTGGTGATAAAGTTGAAGAATGGACACTTAAAGGTGCTTTTATTCAGTCAGCAAATTTTGGTGATATGAATTTTGAAACCAACGAACCAGCTGATATAACATTAACACTAAGATACGATTACGCTATCTTACAATTCTAAGAGGAAAATATGGGTTTTTTACATGAGATGCTTTCTAGTGAAGCAAAAATATCTTCAAAACGTACAGTTGGATTTGCCGCTTTCATGATGTTAATGGCAAGTTGGGGTGCTGATACATTTACAGAGTTTGAAGTTAAAGATAAGATACTAGAATGTTTTATGTACATTTCAGTCGTTGGACTGGGTGTTACAGCAGCCGAAAAATTCGGTAAAAAATAGTTATAGTTCTAAGTTAAATCATAGGAGTCAATTATGGCAGAAGTCAAGTTCCCTACGGAAGTAGTGGATTTGCCGTCAAAGGGTTTATTATATCCAAAAGATAGCCCCCTATCTTCTGGTAAAGTAGAAGTTAAATATATGACGGCAAGAGAAGAGGATATACTCACATCAGCTAACCTTATTAAACAAGGTGTAGTTGTTGAAAAACTATTAGAATCTCTAATAGTAGATAAATCAATTAAAGTAGACGATTTACTGATTGGTGATAAGAATGCTGTTCTTATAGCTGCTCGTATTCTTGCTTATGGTAAAGAATATGAAATAGAGTTTTCAGGACAGAAAATGGTGGTTGATTTAACTCAACTTAAAGATAATAAACTAGATGAAAGTTTGGTGTCTAATGGTGTTAATGAGTTTGAGTTTGAATTACCTGCTACAAAAAGAAAATTAACTTTTAAAATGCTTACATCTGGTGATGAAAAAGCAATTGATGCTGAGGTTAAAGGTTATGAGAAGGTAGATGGTATCGGATATGAACTCACTACTAGATTAAAACATCAAATTATATCAATAGATGGAGATACTAAAAGAGCTAGTATAAATAGTTTTGTAGATAATGAGTTCTTATCAAGAGATTCAATTGCTTTTAGAATGCATGTTAGTGAAATTATGCCAGATGTAGATATGACATCAACATATACAGATGAAGATGGAAATGAAAAGGAGTTTACGGTCCCTATGACCGTTACGTTTCTTTGGCCTTCCGTTGGCATATAAAACAGAACTACACGAACAACTATTTCAAATAAGCTTTAATTCACAGGGTATGTTCTCTTTCACAGAGGTATATAATATGCCTATATATCTCCGTACATTCTATTTCAAACGATTACAAAGACATTTTAAAGAAGAAGCTGAACAGATTAAGAAAGCTCAACAGAAAAACAAAAGTTCTCATCCCTCATTCAAAAAGTAAGAACTTTGATATTTATTATTGAATAATTCCACACAAAAATAATCTTATGGAGAGTAGTAATGGCTGATAAAGAAAATTTAATATTTAAATTCTTTGAAAAATGGAAAAAACGTTCACTTAACAAATTAGGAAAAGATATGTTAAAGAATAACCCATCTCTTGAAAAAAATCTTAGAGCTATGGATGCATCTTTTGAAAAATTTGAAAAAGAATTACAAAAGAGAAAAGATAATTTAAGTCCAGAACAAAAAAAATTACTAAAGAAGAGACATGGCTAAGAGAAACGATTTAAAAATTCAATTAGAACTTCTTCAAGATATTGACGCGTTAGAAAAAAAGATAGCCGAAAGGGGTTCTGCTAGTTATGCACAACAAAAGCAACTTAACGGTTTAAAGTCTGCTAGTTATAGGCTTGCATCTAAAGAGCTTAGTTTAGGTCAACAAATAGAAAAATTAGAAAGTTCATCGTTAGGTGCAGCGAATAAAAAATTAGGTTTAGATAAACAGATTAAAGCACTACAAAACGCTAAAGAGGTTGGAACTAAAAAAGAACTAACCAATGCAAAGAAATTAAGTAAAATAATGGCAGATGTCGCATCTGGCAATCAGGATTTTTCTGAGGCATTATCAGAAATAGCAGAAGAAGATTTTGGTAAATTAAATGAGGCAGCTAATGATTTTGCAGATACTTTATCAGAAGGTGGAGAAAATTTAGAAAAATCAGTTAAAAGGTCTAAAGATCTGAGTGATGGTTTTGATTCTATAAAAGATACATTAGGTTTTATAGATTTGAAAAAGACATTTACTATGGCTGGTGCATTAGCAGCTGTAACTTCATTTTTATCTAAATCTTTAGAAGTAAAACAATCATTGGGTACTAGTGCAGTAGAATCTGCTAGATTAGCTGGTAATATGTCAGCAGCTGGTGCTACCGCTAAATTATTAGGTGGAAGTTCAGAACAAGCTCAAGCAGCTGTAAGTGCTATGGTGGATGAATTTGGTTCATTATCAGTAGTATCGTTAGAGACATCTTTAAGTTTAGGTAAGATGGTAGCTAGTAGTGGTTTAACAGGTGAGAATGCAGCTAAGTTATTAAAATCTATGGATTCTATAAGTGGTGCTTCTGTTGAAACTAATATTGCTTTAATTGAATCCGCAGAAGCTTTAGCTAGAGCTGAAGGTGTTGCTCCTGGAAAAGTATTAAATGACATAGCTAGTGATACAGAAACATTTGCTAAATTTGGAAAAGATGGTGGACAGAATTTAATAAAAGCGGGAATTGCAGCAGCTAAGTTAGGTATGAGTATGTCTGATATTGCTGGTATAGCTAACAACCTATTAGATTTTGAATCTTCTATTGAAAAACAAATGGAAGCATCAATGTTATTAGGTAGACAAATTAATTTAGATAAAGCTAGAGAGCTTTCTCTTACAGGTGATTTAGAAGGATTAGCTAAAGAGGTTAAGAATCAAGTTGGTTCTGAAGCTGAATTTAATGCGATGAATGTCGTTCAAAGACAAGCTTTAGCTGATGCAATTGGAACCAGTGTTGCTGACTTAGGTAAGATGGTAGCTGGTGAAAAGACATCTGCTGAAATAGCAGAAGAAAAACAAGCAGCTGATAAGAAACATATGGATCACCAGAAAATTTTTATGGGTATTCAAGCAGCGGGTATGGCACAACAAATTGCTTTACAATCTGGTTTAACAATGACTAAGTTAGCGGGTGCTGCAGCATCTATATGGTCAGCGGTGGCGCCACTAGGTCCTTTTGCACTAGCAGCTGCTCCAGCAGCTATACTCGGTATGTATGCTATGGCAAGAAGTGCTCCGAAGGTAAATACTGGTGGTACTGTAAGAGAAACTGGTATGGCTGTTATTCATAAAGGTGAAACAGTATCAGGTACTGCTGGTCAATTCGGTGGAGAAACTAATAAATTATTAAGACAATTAATAGTACAACAGGAAAAATTACATAACAGATTATCAAACAAAGTTGGTGATTTAGCACTAAGTTAATAGGAGAGAAAAAGTGGCTTTAGAAGATTTAGTATCAGATTTATCCAATTTTAAAACAAAGGGTGAAACTGCATATGATAAGTTAGATCCTCAGATAAATAATGGTGTAGATTATTTTCCTAATGATGATGCTCCTGGTTTTACACCTAAAACAAATTTAGAGTCTCTTTATCATAAAGCTAATTCTGCTGTATCAGCTAAACCACCTGGTTTTGTACCTGCTTCAGATGGACAATTTAGTCAAAGATGGAATAGTAATTTTCCTACACAATTTAAAAATGGATTTTTTCCTATAGCTAATGCTGTTAGTAATTATAATCCACCGACAAATGATTCTTTGACTTTTAATGTAGGACAACATTCATCTACAGGTCCTACTCAATTTACAATAACACCATTTGATGATATACCACGTATCTTAGAAGCACATGGTAGTGACTTTATGAATACACCTATATTAGATTTTAAAGGTATATATACACCACCAGAAAATATTACACAAACATTTAATTTAGAACCAAAGAATACTGGGATTGATTTTACAAAATGGGGAGAAGGGTTTACAACTATTGGTGGAGATGTAAATAAATTTGCAATTTTAAGTGCACCAAGACCTTATATTTCTCAATTTGCATCTCCAAACACAAGAGGAGTTGTTAACAAATTTACGAAACCAAAAGGATTTTCGGGTATGCAAGTAACTATGGCTTTACCTAAAGAGAATTGGAGATTAGTTGCTGGTGAACCATTATTTGATACATTTAATTCTGATTTTAAACCTACTACTTTAAAAAGAGAATATAAAGATAGCACTTCTCTAAAAGATTTATTTGAGTTTAGAAAAGATGGTAGAGATACATTTAAAAATGTTCCAAGTGGTATAAATGAAAATGGTAAATTTGGTACTACAGATTTTAGAACAATAGCTAATAAAGGTCCTTTTGATGGTAATAGTACTCATCCAATTATATTAAGAAAACCTGGTTCAAATTGGGATAATGTTTTAAATGAAAGTGTTATTGGTGGAAGTGCTGGTGATGTTGTCGCTGGTGCTTTAGGTGTTGTAGGTTTACTTACTAGAACTTCAGTTGGTTTAGCTGATAAAGCTAGAGTATTTAGATTTTTGATATCAAGTAAGGGTATATCTTTTGTTGCTAAACAATTTGCTTTTCAAGCTCTTAATCCTACTTTAGAAAGTAAAATATATAATCCCCTCTCTACTTTAGGGATAGCTGGAGCTAGTGATTTATTACAAGGTGATTTAAGTGGATTATTAAGAGCGGCTGGTTCTTTTCTATTTCCAACTCATGTAGAAAGACACTTAGGTGGAACTAGATATGAGAAAATTATATTAGGACCCGCTGGTAGCAGAATATATAGAACAGCACAAGCTTTTGGAATGGATCTTACTGGAAATTTCAACGTACCAACTTCAAATACAGGTGTTGGGATGTTTGATAACTATGTAAACAGACAAGTAAGTAGAACTATGGCTTCTGTAGATGCTGGACTACTTACGCCAATGTTTGGATTATCGAATCCTAATAAATATGCTTTTCCAATCTCATCAGCTCCTAAATCTGTGGTGGATGGTAAACCAACTTTTATAGGTAGTGTTGACTTAGCATTAGAAGATGTTAGGGGTGCTTTAGAAAAACCAGGTGGTACTTTTAATAAGGAAACTTCTTTTTCAACACCAGCAGAAAATGAGAGTATAAAAAGATTTAGGACAAAAGCTTATGATTTATTATCACATAAACATTCATATTATGATATTATAAATAATGGTGGTAATACTTTTCATATGTATGGTCGTTCTGAAGAACATGAAAATGAACAATACGATTTACATCATCAGAAAAGTAATGATAGGCATTTTATCAGAAATTTAGGAGATCCTGGAAAAGTTGGTCGGGCAGGAACTATGGGAAATATTACAGGCTCTGATTCTTTGGGGGTGATAAAAAAGTCTACTACAAATAAAATTGTAACATCCGCAGTAGATAAAGTTAATATACATCCTTATGGTTCAAAAGATTTGGGTAAATATGATTTTAATAAAGGTACTAAAGATTTTATAAAATTTAGATTTCATGATATAATCAATGGAAAATTTATAATATTCAGAGCAATACTTGAAGGTATAACAGACGCAGTAACTCCTGAATATAGTGAACAAGATTATATTGGAAGACCAGATACTCTTTATACATATCAAGGTGTAAAAAGGCAACTTAGTTTTTCGTTTAGTATTTATCCAAAAACAAAACAAGAGTTACCAGTATTAATGGAAAAATTAAATTATTTAGTTGGTATGTGCTACCCTTCCTATACAGCGGATGAAAGAATGATAACTCCTTTTATGGAACTTACTATGGGTGATATGTTTGTTGATACACCTGGAATACTATCTGGTTTAACTATGACAGTAGAAGAACAAAGTACTTGGGAACTTGATGATGGATTACAATTCCCACATTATATAAAAGCAGCTTGTGAGTTTAAACATATTGGAAATCATGTTCCAGCATCAAAAGGTAAACACTATGATTTACCTTGGATACCAGATGGAGTGAGTGGTAAATCACTTAGAAATTCTGGCAAACAACTTGGATTTCCTGATTTCCCATATAGAAATAATGATAAAGACTTCATACCAATTTTTACACAATTAGGGCAAGATCAAGAAAAGGTTGATAAGGTTAAGGATTTAGGTTAAGGTTTGATATGAGATATAAAAATAATACAATAAAAAAAGATAATAATAATGTTAGATATTATAAACCAACTATAGTTCCTAATGTTCCCTTAAAAGATTCAGATATATTTGTTTATCCTGTATATGGCGATAGATTTGATACTATGGCTCAGCGTTATTATAATGATTCAAATCTTTGGTGGATTATTGCTAAAGCTAACGAAGTTAGTAATGGAAAAATATCACCAGATCCACTAAAAAAACTTAGGATACCAACAGAAATAGATGATATATTAGATTCAGTTATTAAATCAAACTACTAAAAAAATGTTAACAAAATTTATAGCAAAAAATATACAAGAAAAGATGAAAGCTAAAGAAAGAGCTTTAGCTAGAAAGAATAAACCACAAACTTCTAAAGGCTATCTTTCTATTAAGGATATGGCTTCACGTACTTGTTTTGTCAGAATGGCTTCTAATAAATTAAATGAAAGAAAAAATCGTTTAATAGAAGGTGGATTACACAATGACCAGGGAGAAAAGGGATTTGGTTTTACATATGCCAATTCTGCATATGAGGGTGCTGAATACGATGATCAAATTAAACCAATACCAGGAATAAAAAGTGTAGAAGTTTCATATAAAGGTGGGTTTAAGGCTTTAAGAGAATGTACTGTAAATTGGTCAGTTAATAGTATGGAACAATTAGATGATGTTACTCCTCATTTTTTAACTATAGGAAAAACAGTAATAGTAGATTGGGGTTGGGTATACCCAAACAGCAACACACAAGAACAATTATCAGGTACTTTTATTACTAGAAAATATATCACAGATAAAGAAAAAAAATTAACAGGATATGATACTATAATAGATCAAAGTATCTTTTCAAATCCACAAGACATAATTTCAAAAAAGAATGGAGATTATGATGCTATAGGTGGGCAAGTAACAAACTTTGAATATAATTTAAGAGAAGATGGTGGTTTTGATTGTGTAACTAAAATAATTTCCATGGGTGCGGCTATATTTAAGAAACCAATTGATGTGGGTGGTAATATGACTGGTCAAAAGTCAAATGATGGTAATACTGAATCCACACCACCTGATAGTTTAATTAACTGTATATTAAATTTAAGAGATATTATAGTATGGGATGTTTTTAAAATAACAGATGAAGTACTTCCAGCACCAGGTAAAGATTTAAAAATATCTTGGAAAAGTTGGTACAGCGTAGGAGTAACTGTGGATGAAAGTAAAAAGGTAACACAACAAAAATATTTAAGAAATCCTAAATCTGAACATTTTAAGAAGCATAATATATGGTTTCCAGGTGGTCTGGGTACAGATTTAGATGACATGCCTCAACAAATGGCGGTAGATGATAAAAAAGATGTTAATATTCTTTGGGTAACATATGGTAAGCAGAGGGAAGATATTTTTGTAACTTGGGGATGGTTTGAAGATAATATACTTAATAGATATGTTTCATTTCAAGGTGGTAAAGATAAAGATGTAAAGCTTACTATAAGAAGTATAGATACAGTTTTAGATAAAGGTACACAAAAGCCAATAGAATATGACGAAGATAAGATTGATGAGATTAATACAGATGATAATATTCTGGATATGCATTTACCTATGAGCAGAACAAATAAGTTTGAAGATGGGGTAAAAAACCCTACTAAATTTTTTAAAAAATCAAGTTTGATACGAAATCTTCCTGGATTATATCCTGTAAACCCATTTAAATTTTTTATAATCGGTGGTAATTTTCAAGGTATGGTTGAAGGTTCTTTAAAAGAGTGGTCGCTGTCAACCATGTTTGAGGATGTCAAAAATAAGTATTCTGCAAGATTAAGTGCTTTTTATAAAGCTTTTATCATCCCAAATGGCCACGGTGCTAATTTTAAATTCTTTGAGTCTAAAGAAAATAAAGATTTTGGTAAGTTAAGAAATGTATATGTTAATATAAAAGAAATACAAACAGCGTTTGGTATTAGAAATCCAGACTCTACAGATACATCAAATTCTAATATTAATCCTGCTGGGGATATAGAAACAGCTTTAAACACTTTGTTAAGTTCTTTGAATACTAATTTTCATAATATTTGGGATTTTGAGTTAAGTTTAGATCCATTTGATTCAACAAATTTAAAAATTATAGATAAAGCAGATGCGGAGATTGATAATCCACAATATACAAAATATCAAGATGGTGATGAAACAGATACACATAAAGTTAGTGAGTTGGGAATATTTCAAATGCCAGCATATAAAATGGGTAGTTTTGTAAAAAATCAATCTTTAACATTTAAGATTCCTGATAAACAAGCTTTAACAATATTATATGGTTCTAATAAAACAAAAGGTGATGGTAATACGGAATTAGCTAGTAGTCAGATGGATAAATTATTTAAAGATAATACTGATGAAGTTTATAAAGATGCGTATTTAGAAGGTCTTAAATCATCACATCAAAATTCATCGGGAAATGACAGTAGTATAAATCCAAATGTTGGCAGCCAATTTGTTAATCCAAATTCAAAAATATCCTTTGGAGCTGAACTTGGTGTAACTATAGATGTAAATAAAAATCACGAAGAAGGATGGTGGAGACAATGGTCACCCGCTATCGATTCTAGTGGGGATAATGATAGTTCTGGTGAAGGTAATGATCCTCTTGAACCGAAAGGTCATTATAATGTCGTTGAAAACGAAAAAGGAGAACCAGATGTTTTATTTATAAAAGAGGGGAAACCTAATATTAAGCCCCCACTTTATAGTTACGATGAAGCAACAGACCACATAACATTAAAATCAGGTGCTCAGTATGTATTAAACAAATTTTTAAATGCATCTTCTCCTGTAGCACAATTTGATATGAGTAGTTTAATACCAGCAGATTTAGGATTAACAATAGATGGTATTGGTGGGATAGTGCCATTTGATTTAATACATACTGATTATATACAACATAAATATAAAGCTGAAATAACTTCTACAAATGAAGACAAAGAAGAAAAGACAGTTGGTCCTTTAACTTATTTTCAAATATTTGGGGTAGATCATAAAATAGATCCTACTGGTTGGACAACAGAAATAACAGCAAAGATGAGAATAAATAAAATACCTCACGATGATAAACTTACATATGGTATGTTACCTAAAGAAAAAAAGAAAAAACCAAAAGTAGTAAGAACACGATATCAATACACAGAGGTGGGGTATGAATTATCTGAACCAGAAAGGGGTGTAGTTGAAAAAGCCGAACAGGCTAAACAAGAAGTTACAGAAGAAACTTGGGCTGCACCAACTGTAGCATCAACTATTCCAGCTCAAAAAATGGAAAAAGAAAAGGAAAAGTGGGTAGGACCAAAAGTAATTAATAATGGAATACCACCAGAAGAGGAAAAGTTTGAACCTGAAGTTGATCCAGATATGGGAATGACAGAAGAGGAATTTAATAATATGGCACTTAATGTAGGAACTTTAGTTAAAGGTAATGATACAGATTTAGTTCCGTATCCACCAAAACCAAGTCCTAAAGTTAAACCTGTTATACCAAAAATGAAACTTAGACCTAGTAACAATTATAAAACTTCATATGATTCTTTATTAGAACAAATCGAAACTCAGAAGATTATATGTACAGGTACACCAAATACTGAAGCAGTATATAAAACTGGTGAAGTACCAAAGTTGGAAAGATTTGAAGCCCCACCAGTTGAAGAATTAGTTTGGGATGCACCAGAAGTGGTTCAAGTAGCAGTCAATGAAACTATAAAGAAAAAATTACCTGAAACAAAACAACTTGCAGTTGTAGATAAAGAGTTGGACATTGTTGATCCTGTATCTACTTTTCAGAATAAAACTGCTAATCCAGATAGCCAAGTAAGAATTAATCAAAATGAAGTACTTTATTCTCTCAGAGAGGATTGGAGACCATTGTATATAAGAACAGCTGGCCCGAGTAGAGGTAAATTAACAGGACGGAGAATAACAAAATATAATAAGGTTAGGTATAATAATGTACAAACTAGAGAAAAACAAGATATGTTAACAATCAGACAACCTTATTGGGATAAATATATAGAGGAAAAGAGCGTATCTGGAGTAACTAAAACTTCTTTTACTACTAGAGATAATTTTTCTTATCCAGGCGGAGAAACAGCATATCCAGAAGATTTAATAAGACGAGAGAGAAGTGTTTATTGGTATAGTGAAGAATGGAATCCTGGTTATGAGGAAAAGAAGGCCGCTTTAAAATCACCTGACAATTATAAAATCACAGAATAGGAGAAAGTAAATGGGATATAGTGCATCAAATCCACCAATAGTAGAAGCTACAGTCCAAGAACAGGATAACTCTGGATTTCAAACTCAGAACTTAGAATTAAAGAGACTATTAGATGATAGAAAGAAAAAACTATCTATAATTTCTCCAGCTATTGCAGATATACATAAAAGGACAGAAAAAGTTGAGAAAAATCAGATAGCTGGTGAAAAAGAATTTATTACTAAAAGGGGTAAGCTTTTTCCAAAGGGGAGTTTATATCATATACATTATACGAAAAACTTAGAAGTTTATTATATGACGGGTGGAGAACATAGTGAAAGAACACAACTAATTTTTAGAAATGATATTTTTGAAAATGATTTTGATTACTATAATGTTTTAAATAAACAATCAACTTTATTTCTTAAATCAAGTGCAACATTACCTACAGAAGATGATTATAATAGTGGTAAAATGAATAGACACTTTGCTAAAAAAAGTAATGATAAAAGTTCTCCAGCTTTTGAAATATCAGCTGATGACGTAAATAGTTCACCTCTTTATAAATATGTTTCTTTAGAATGGTACATAAAGGGAGATAAAGATAAAGTTTCAGATATAAATGCGGCTAATGTTTTAATCGCTTCTAAGACTATACCAAATATTGGCAAACTTATACCTAATTTTCAATACTATCGTCCAGATGAAGTTCTGAATCCTAAACAACAAGTAATGGATAGATTGGGTATTAATTAATTTACATTTTGAGAATGCTATGTAATATTTATATACAAATAAAGGTTATAAATTGGTTATAGTAGAAAACAAAAAGGAGTTTAAAGAATTTGCTGAGTCTTTCAGTCAATTTGACTCTATTGTTATTCCCATCGAATGTGATTTCAACAAACATCCTAAAGATACTAAATTGTGCTTGATGTATGTTAGGATTCTTTTTGATATGAGAAAAGAATATATACTACCATTTAGACATTCTGATACTTTGAATTTAGATATACAGAGAATAGATGACCTTTGGACACCTAGAAAAGTTTATACCTACGACAAAAAGAAACTCTTACACTTTTTCAATTGGAATAATACACACGATGTTCAAATGAATTATTATTTAGAGAAAAATGAACCATTGGTTATAGAAGACATACTTACAAATGCACATGAATACTTTTACAGAAAATATTATGGTAACTCTAATATCAATTGTGTTATACCGATTATGAAACATTTAGAGTGGTGTAGAAAATTGGTAGAGAATATGAAGTATCCAGCTATCTCAGGCACTAAGAAAAATGAAAAAGTATACAACATATATAATGAAGAGGTATTAGAAAATTTACAAAAGATAGAGAGTAATGGATTACAAACTATTGATGGTATGGTATATTCTGAATACAATCCTTATACTGCTACTGGTCGCCCATCAAACAGATTCGGTGGTTTGAACTTTGCGGCTCTTAATAAAACAGATGGAAGTCGAAAACAATTTATTAGTAGATATGGTAAAGAGGGTATGTTAGTGGAGATGGATTATGATGCCTATCATCTTCGTTTGATTGGTGAGGTAGTAGATTATAAGTTCCCAAAAGGTTCTGTGCATAAACATATGGCAAAGTCTTATGGTGTAGATTATGAAGAAAGTAAAAAGCTTTCATTTCAATATCTTTATGGTGGCATTCCATATGAAGTGTCACAACTTAACGCATTTTTCTGTAAAGTTGAGAAATATGTGGATGGTGTTTGGGAGTCATATAAATCGAAGAATTTCATAGAATCTGATATTTATAATAAGAGAATATATAGAAAAAATCTATCTGATAT